>Ga0307280_10000003_pt1 | contig 131666 bp, 125 predicted proteins | sample ER_DNA_119_FD_194479 | JGI IMG/M metagenome (GOLD analysis project Ga0307280, IMG submission 194479) | Bulk soil microbial communities from the East River watershed near Crested Butte, Colorado, United States - ER_DNA_119 | ecosystem: Environmental > Terrestrial > Soil > Floodplain | place...
TGAAAAAGACCGAGACGTCGGGGTGGGAGCCAGCCTGGCGATTGAAGGCAGGGTCGACGAAGGTGTTGTCGCCCCTGACCATCGGCGAGCCGTCAGGGTTCAGCGCCGGCGGTTCATTCAGATTCACTCCGACGCTGTCAAATTCAAGAGCGGCCCGAGCCGTGCCCGTCCCTGCCATTACCAGCAAGAGAGCAGCCACAAGGCCGACCAGCAGCTTCCCTGCGCCGCGGGAGAGACGGGGTCCAATCGTGATCGAGTTCGTCATCGTCATCTCCTACTTGCCGAGGGTCTTGGAGTACTTGGCAGATGCGGCGCCCCAGCTGCCGCTGAGGCGAACCGTCAACGCAACCTTCAACTTCACGCCTTCACCTCGCTTGGCCTGGGCCGACGTCGTCAGCGGAACCGAGATGGTGTAGGTGCCGGGCTTGGTCAGCTGTCGCCCGGTTGCTTTCACCGCGCCACCGGTGATGCTCACCTTCCCAGGCTGGGAAGCGTGAATGGTGACCCGAGCGGCCTCGAGGCCGATCTTCGCCTTCTTGATGGTGACCTTCCCAGCCTGCTGGCCGGTTCGATCGGGGAGGCTCGCGCCCGTCGCCGTAGGCGGACCGCCGGCAGGCGGCCCGCCGGCCTCCGCGCATTCCGTGGCTTGACACGATCCCGGCGGGGGTGGTGGGTTCTGAGCCGCGAAGCCGCCACCGATGCGAGCGTCGTAAACGTCGGCATTGCCGTCGACGTCCTGAGCGACCAAGCCCTGGTTGGTCTGGAAGAACACGTCGTTTCCATCCGCCGAGGCGTCGACGAAGAAGGCGGCGAAATCCTCGTCTCCCGGGCTGATCAGCGTCTGGCGACCGTCTTGGTAGGCATAGACGTCATCCTTGCCGTTGTGGTCGGCGGCCAAGAGCCGGGTCGGGGTATCGAAGAACATCGTTCCGTCCTCGGTGATGATCCGCGGCGAACGGTTGCTGAGGTTGGGAGCCGGCTTCATCAGTCGCACTGCCCCGGCTGGCTTTCCCGAGGTCGGGCAAGAAACGCAAACGGTCTGCCCGGTCTCGGCGTCATAAAGATGTGCTTGACGGAGCTTTTCCTGTTCGACGGTATCGGTCACTTGAGGCACGTCAGCCCAACCCATATAACGCCCGTTTTTCGTTACGTACCAGACGCCTTCCCGTGAAGGATTTTCGTTGGAAACTAACTGGGTCTGACCCGCCTGCCAGATTCGGGTGGGGCCGTCGTCGGCGTAGTAGTAAATAGTCTGCCCGTCGTCTGAGAACCCGTAAACAGTAGGCCCGGTAGAGGCCTCGACCCGATCGACGTAAATCAGTTCTTCGCTGAGGGCGTCATATCGGTAGAGGTTATTTATGCTGTTGCTTTCTTCGGGAGAGTCTTCGGTGAGGCGTGATGCGCTGCTAAAGAAGACGTACCGCCCGTCAGGCGTCATGCCTTCGAGATAACCGCTCAGCAGTTCTTCGAAGTTTTCCGAACGGTGAGATACCGACACCGGCGTCGGTTCATTGCCATCAACCCGGCGGAAGATCGGCCCGTACCGGCTGCCGCCGGGTTCGAACCCGTAGGCAACGGCATGGCCGTCGGAGGAGACCACCGGAAAGGTATAGGCCGGCCACCCCGATGCGGCGAACGGCGGAGTAGGGGACCCGGGGAAATCCGAGACGACGCTCAAGCCGTCCGCCTCGCTCCACCGATAGACATTCCCGCCCGCTACACCAGGCAGGAGGGAAATCTTCGTTTGGAAGATGACCCAGCTCATATCCGGTGCGCTGGCGATGAAGATCTTCTTGGGGGTCTGAATGACGGTAAGCGATTCCCAGGAGCTAAAGCCGGGGGCACCACCTACGAACGCGTACTCCCCGGTCACCAGGTCTTTCACATAGAGATTTCCGCCGGCGGCAATCCCTCCCGGTGCCAGATCATGGTTGCTGATCACAAGCGCGTGCTCGAAGTCGGCGGAGATGCCGGCCGTCACAGACTCGTTTATGCCCGCCATCCCTTCCTGGGGCGGATCGAGCGGCTCCCAGTCGAGCCAGTCGCTGGATCCTCTGCGACTGAGGTAATTCCCTAGGATCAGCGCGCTTTCCGCATCTTTTGAGGCCGCGACCGCATTCACCACGATCGCGGATCCGTCTGCGGCGGCGTGGACGTTCCAATCGCTGTTGAGCGCCGCGCCTCCCTTGTCCACAGGGGTCACCTGCTCGTAGGCGCGCTGCGGGAAGGTTTCGCTGGGCGCGAGGGTCGTGAAGGTGCGGTCGACGCCGGCGGTCTCCCCAACCGCGTTCTCGGCGACCAGGCGGTAATGGTAAGTCGTGCCTGGCTGAAGCCCGGAGACGAGTCGCGAGACTTCGCGGGGCACCCGAAGGTTGCCGGCCGGCGCCTCCGTCGCAAGCGGCACACGGCTGCCGTAGGAATTCGTCGTGCCGTACTCGAAGTGATAGGTGGTCTGCAGGCCCCCCGGATTCACGGTGCCGTACAGCGTTGCGCTGGTTTCCGATCGATCGCCGACGGAGCCGGTTTCGACCACGGGCGCGATTTCGGGGGTGCTGAACGAGGCAGCCGCCGAGGTGGTTGACGCAACCGTGTTCGAAGCTTTCACCCGGACGAGGTAGTCGGTGTTCAGCAGGAGTCCGGTGAGGTCGGCCTCGATGATGTCCGGACCTTCGGTCCCGGTCCTTTCCACGTTCTGGTCTGGGGTGGAGGTCCAGATGATTCCACCGTCCGCCGAGAATTCGAAGTGCGCGACGCTGCCTTCCGGCGGTCCCGCCCCCGGGTCGACTTCGGCGCTGACGTGCGCGGAGGTGGTCTGGACGTTGGAGACCACGGGGGTTTCCACGCCGGGAACGGTGGCGGGCCCGTAGACGTTGATCGACCCACCGGAGACGCCGTAGAGCAGACCGGAACCGCTGGCCGCGAGGCCGGCGGCACCCGCGCCTGGAACTTCGGAGAGGAACTGACCGGTGGCGGAATAGGTTTTCAGCTTGCCACCGACGGAGGCAACGAGGAATTCTTTGGTCGGCTCGAAAGCGATGCCCGCGGGGGAGCCCGCCCCGGCGATCGTTTCGAGCACCGTCCCTGCACCGCTCAGGTGCGTAACGTCAGGCCCACCATCGGGGGCGACGTAGAAGGAGCCATCGGGCTCCATGGCGATGAAGGCGGGGTTGATCGAAGGGGTGGAGATGGTCGCGACGAGCGCGCCGGTGGTGTCGTAGCGGTAGACCGCTTCCGCGCCCGGATCGGTGACGAGGATGTCGTGGGTCGTGGGGTCGACGACCAAGCCGGCTCCCTGCGGCACGCTGAACCCGGTGTCCTGGGTGTAGGTCGGCGTCGGTTGGCCATCGGAGAGCCAGCGCGTGATCGGGCCGCCGAACACTTCGTCCGAGTACAGGGTGTCGTCGCCGGGATCTATGGCGAGGTTCTTCACCAGGCCCGAGAGCATGTATTCGCCCAGAGCGCTCCCGTCGGGCCGGTAAGCGTGTGCATTGCTTACGAACTGATAGGTACCGAAGATGTTGCCGCTGCTATCCACCGCCAGCGGGTTGCGGGTGGGTTCAATTTCAGCGACTTCGCCGAAGGCTCCCTGCTGGACCCAACCGGGCTGCGCTTCCGGCGCCGCACTGGCCGCGGGCGCACCAATCCCGAGGAAAGCCGCCGCGCAGGCGAGCATCGTCGCGAAAATGCCCAGCGAGAACGTGCTGCCGTTCCCGCGCCTGATCGATTCAGCGGACGATGCCGTGGCGAAAGCTCTCACCTGATGTGTCTCCTTTGTAGCGGCGCCCCGTCCCGGAAGGTCATTGCCTGCCGGCCCTATGCGGGGCTCCTCCTGTTGATGCCTCCCTGCCCACCCCCCTGGTGGACAGGGTGACAATACACGATTCGAAATGGTACGTTTACAAACAAGATAGTTGTGCCAAAAATTTCGGTATCGGGTTGTTCGAGGGTCCGGGGTATCCTGACGCTGTGACCCAGCTGCCTCCGGCACTCGCGAGCGGGTCCGTCGGAGAGAGACGGATCTCCCGCGCCGCCCTGGAGGACGAGAGGCGCGAGCGGGTTCTCGCGGCCTTCACCGACGTTTTCGCCAAGCGCGGCTACCAGGCGGCGACGGTCGACAATCTGATCGCCAGCGGCAAGATCAGCATGGGCGGCTTCTACAACCTCTTCGTCGGCAAGGAAGACTGTTTCGTCCAGGTGTACGACCGCGCCGTCGAGCTGGCGCTCGTGCGGGTGCGCCTCGCCCTGCCGGCCGGTGCCGACTGGGCCACGCAGGCGACGATCGGCGCCCGGGCACTGGTCGAGTTCGCCGCCGAGCAGCCGCTGGCGGCGAAAGTCATCGTGCTCGAGGCGCAGACGGGCGGCGGCGAAGCTCTCCGCCGTTACGGCGACACCGTGCGGGAGCTGGCGGCCTTCCTGCGGCGCGGTCGTGACGAGGGGAAGCTGGGCAAGGGGCTGCCGGTGAACTTCGAGGACTCGACCGCGAGCGGCCTGATCTGGCTGCTGCAGACCCGCCTCGCCAGGGGTGAGCTCGGCGATGCGCAGGATCTGTTCCCGCCGATCGCCAGGATCGTTCTGGAGCCCTATCTGGGGCCCGTCCGTGCCGAGCGAATGCTGCGCGCCGCAAGTGATGAACGCGCGGCGTCCAGATAGGAACGGCCCGGAACCGATCCCGATAACCTCGCCGCGTGGCGAGGGGCGACGAAAAGTCAGAGGGTGAGAAGCTGCGTCGCCTGCCACCCGGACGCCACGGCCTCTCGCGCGAGTTCGTAGCCCAGAACCAGCGCGAACGGCTGATTGCGGGCTCGATTGCCGCGGTCTCCCAGCGCGGTTTCCGAGAGGCCACCGTGACCGACATATCCGCGGCGGCCGGAGTCTCGCGGCGCACCTTCTACGCCTACTTCCAGACCAAGGAGGAATGTTTCCTCGCCACCTTCGATCTGCTCGAAGAGCACCTCTTTGCCGCGATCGAGGCCGCCGTGCCGTCGCGGGCGAGCTGGACCGAGCAGGTGCGGGCGAGGATTGCGTCACTGCTCGCCCTCCTGGGAGAGAATCCCGACCTGGTGCGCTTCGCGGTGGTCGCGCCGCCAGCCGCGGGCGGTCCGGTGATGGAGCGAAATCGCGTGCTGCTGGAACGTCTGGTCGAAGCGCTCGCCGCGGACGCCCCCGAGGGCCGGGGGTACTCGGTGCCGACGGAGTTCGAGCGCGGAGCCATGGCCGGCGCCATGGCGGCGGTCCTCGCCGGCAGGGTCGACGGCGGTGACGAGCAGCTTGCCGGCGCTTCCCCGGAGCTCCTCGAACTCGTGCTCGCGCCCATTGCCGGGCGGCGCCGGGCGGCAGCGGCGGCAAAGGTCTAAGGCGAGTACGGGACCAGCATCAGCTCCGAGAGTTCCGCCCCCATGGTTACGGGATCCCGGCCCTCGCGATGGACGACCGTGCGACCGATCAAGTAGATCGCTCCGCAAACGAGTGCCGGCTCGAGGATCTCCGGTAGTTCCTCTCCGCGGTGAATTTCGGTCCGGCCGGCGCGCAACCCCTTGCAGAGCTCCTCGACCAGGGCTTCGTGACGGGCGCGGATCCGAGGGGCGCGGATCGCCGGTGCCTCGACCGCGCAGACGGCCGCCAGCCGGGGGTCGTCTGCGAGCAGCTCCACCGCCGTCGCAATTGCGACGCGAACCTGCTCCCGCCAGTCCGAGCATTCCGCGACCGCGGCGGCAACCTGCTCGGAGAGCCAATCGAGGATCTCCTCGTGAAGAGCGGCCATGCAGGCCTCCTTGTCGGCGAAGGCCTCGTAGAAGGTCGCGCGGGAGACGTGTGACTTGCGGACCAGGTCCTTCACAGTCGTCGCCGCGAAGCCGAGCTCGCCGAAGACATCGAGGGCGGCCAGGAGGATTCGCCGGCGCTGGTGCTCGCGTACCAGCTCTCGTGGCAGCCGATGCGGGCCCGGCGGCAACCTCGCCAGGAAGGGCTCGTCCTCGCCCCGGCCCCACTGCGCTCCGCTCACCGCGCCAATCTATAACACGAGTACCTTCTGTTTGTAGACGGCTAATCTTTCCTCGGCTATAGTGCCGGCCGGTCGACTCCTTCCCCGGGAGCGACTCCCGGCGGTGAGAGGGGGGCGGGTTCGTTCCCCGCGGATTCGCCCTCACCACCGTCATCTCTCTCCCGGGAACTGGCCGGCGGGCGGGCGATCGGCGGCCCACTCCGCCTCGGCCGCCTCCTCGCCGAGGTAGATGCCGACCACCCGAGCCATCATCTCCGGGATCACGGCGGGAGGGTCGATCTCGGCTCCTTCCTGCAGCCGGTGGGTCAGCAGCTGGGTTATCGCCCCGATCGCGAAGGTCGGCGCCGACTCCGGGATCAGCCCGGTGTCCCCGGCGGCTTCACGGCCCCGGTCGATCATCTGGGCGCAGAAGGCAAAGGTCTCTTCGCGCCGCACCCGCCCCATCTCGCCCGGCATATTGAGGACGTCAACCATGCCGAATGAGACGAGCTGGGGGTTCTCCTCCATCCAGTCCGCCGTCGCGTAGGCGGCGGCGCGGAGGGCTGCCGGCCAGTCCCTCTGACTGTTGAATGCGGATCCCACCCGCAGCTCGAAGTCGGCGATGCAGCGTTCGAAGGTGTCGAGCACGCAATGCTCCAGGCTCCCGAACCGGCGGTCGAACTCCCGCCTCGAGACCCCTGCTCTGCGGATCACGTTCTCGACCGTGGTTCGCTGGTAGGTCTGCTCGACGATCTCCGCAACGACGGCAGTCGAGATCGCGTCGCCCTGCGGCTGCGGCTCAGGTGCCAGTGGCAGCTCAATCGGAGCCACGGCCCCAATGGTCGACTTCTCGTTCATCCCCGATCCCTGGTTGTAGATCCCCGTATCGCACCCCTGGATGTGCGATTGGCAAGGATAGATTACGAGCTCTTTCCATGTCAATAGATCGATTCGGCCGAAAGTGCCTATAGACTTGAAACTGTTTAGGATTCTTTTTCCGAAATGGTTGTCACCCCGTGGGGAAATTCAGAGAACCTGCGCAGCATGAAGCTGCCTCCCGGCCCTGCCGGGAAGCCCCGAGAGGTGGCTGAGAACCAGCGTCATCGCCTACTGGCCGCGATGGTGGCGAGCATCGCGGTGAGGGGGTACGAGGAGACCGGCGTCGCCGACTTGGCCGAGATTTCCGGCGTCTCGCCGCGCAGCTTCTACCAGCACTTCGAGAGCAAGGAGGACTGCCTGCTCGCCGCCCTCGAGGGGGCGCTCTCGCTCGCGGTCGAGCGCACCCTCGCCGCGCCGCCGGCGGCCGACTGGCGGGAGGAAGGCCGGAACCGGATCCTGGCCTTCGCCTCGTTCGTCGCGGAGCAGCCGGCCGCGGCACGCATGATCCTGGTCGAGGCATACGCCGCGGGTCCCGCTCCCTCGGAGCTGGTCGACCGAGCGATCCTGACCCTGGAGCGCACCGTGAAGGGGCGCCTGGACGAGATCGGCCTGCCCAGCTCGATGCCAGGGGAGCTGGTCGTCGGCGCGATCGGGGCAACGGTTGCCGGCGCGCGCAACCGCCTGCTTCAAGGGCAGCTCCGGCGCTTGCCGTCGTTCGCCGACGAACTCGCGTCCTTCCTGCTCGAGCTCCAGCCTCCCCTGCGACCCCTTCGGGTCGCCAACCGGCCGCCGCTCCGGCGCGACGAGGAGCGGGAAGCAGGCGACCATGCCGATCGGGCGCTGCGAGCCTTTGAAGCGCTGCTCGCCGAGCAGGGGCTACCCCGGATCACGATGGGACAGGTGGCGAAGCGAGCGGAGATGTCGGTGCGCACGCTCTACGCGAACTTTGCCGGCCGGGAGGAGCTGATGCTCGCCGCCGTCGACGCCGCCGCGATGCAGGCGGTGGCGGCGATGCTGCCGGCCTACCGCCGCAACCCCAGCCCCCCGGAGGGGGTGCGCGCCGCCTTCTCCGCCCTGTTCGGGATGCTCGCCTCCCGCCCCAACCTCGCCCATCTCCTGCTCGCCGGGACGCGCGAAGGTGGGGCGCCGGCGCTCGGGCGGCGAGCTGAGGTACTGCGCCAGATCGAGCCGCTGCTGTCGGTGGGGGTGCCGGCTCACCAACGACCGGTCTCGATCCGGATCGCTTCGGAGGCGCTCCTCAACGCGGTGCTCGAGGTGAGCGCCCGGCGGCTGGCCGAGTCGGGCGCCGAGTCCCTCCCCGGCCTCGTCGCGATCTGCAGCTTCATGGTTCTCGCCCCCGTGCTGGGAACCGAGCAGGCGACCGCCGCGGCCGAGGGCAAGAGTTACCGCAAACCGCCGCCGGCGGTGTCGCAGGCCATGCTTCTCGCGAGCAACCGCCCCGTCAGCGAGCAGTTCCTGGTAGCCCTCATCGGCGAACCGAAGACGGCCGCCGAGCTCGAGCAGGCGACGCTGCTGTCTGCCCAGCAGGTCGCCGACCAGATCCGCATCCTGGAGGCAAACGGCGTTGTCTCGGTAGTGGATCCCGCAGCAGGCTCCGCGACAACGCGCTACGCGGTGACCTGGTCGCGGGTGGGCACCGAGGAGTCGCGCAGGCGAAGTCAAGCGGAACGCGAAGCGCTGTCGCTCGAAGTGGGGCAGGTGATCAGGGCCGAGGTCGAAGAAGCCGTGCAGGCCGGGACCTTCGACGCTCGCAGCGAACGGTCCCTGGTCCGCCTGCCGCTCTGGCTGGACGACCTCGGCTGGAGGGAGCTGTCCCGCCACCTGGACGTCTCGCTCGACGCGAGCCTCGAGATTCAGCGGCGCGCGAGCGAGCGCCTGCTGGCGGCTGGCGACCCCGGCGGGGGCACCTACGGGCGACTCCTCTTCGCGACCTTCGAAATGCCCCGCCACGAGGGCGGCGACCTCTAGGTCCCGGGCGATGCCGGGCAGGGCTTCCGGTCCGCGTCCACCTGGTCTCCTTCGAGCCAGTGCCCCCGAAGCAGAGCGACGAGTTCTGAGAAGCTTCCTGGGTGACCGACCAGGACGCCTTGCTGCAAAGGAGGATCTTCAACTGGTCGCAGGGGCTGCCCGACTGGCAGCGCGGCCTGATGCGGAAGCTCTGCGACGGACCGCTCGACGAGGCGGGGCGGGCGGAAGTGCTCGCCGTGCTGTGCGGCGAGGACGCGCCGCAACTGCCTCCGCTCGAGCTGGAGAACCTGCCGGCCGACGAAGCCGAGCACGGGACGGTCGAGCTGCGGGCGATCCGCAACCTGCGCAACGTCAACCGGCTGGCCGGCGACCAGGTGCTGCGCTTCGGCCCCGGGCTGAACGTCGTCTTCGGCGAGAACGGGGCCGGGAAGAGCGGCTACGGCCGCCTCTGCCGGCGGGTCTGCCGCGCGGCGGAAGTCGGCGAGGTCCTGCACGACGTCTTCGACCCCGGCAAGGCCGAGGCGCCGCAGACGGCCGAGTTCGTCCTCGCGGTCGACGGTGAGGAGCGGGTGCTGGAGGTCGATCTGAACGCGGAAGCGCCGCGGATCCTCTCGGCGATGACCGCCTTCGACGCCAGCTGCGCCGACGTCCACATCTCCAAGTCGAACGCGATCGAGCACACCCCGCGGCCGCTGCGCCTGCTGAAGGAAATGGCGGCGGCGCAGGACGAGCTGGCGGAGGAACTGGCGCGGCGGATCGCCGCGCGGCGCGAGGCGATGCCGCCGCTGCCGGGGGAGATGACCGAGGAGGAGGCGAGGGCCTTCGAGCGACTCGACGAGGCGGAGCTGGAGGAGCTCGCCGAGCTGGAGCGGGCGGAGGCGACGATCGCCGCCGATCGCAGCGAGGACCTGGAGCGCGCCGCCCGCAAGCGGGCCGCCGCGGTGAAGCGGCTCGTGAGCGAGCTGCAGGGGGCCTGGGACCGGCTCGACGACGAGGCGCTGACTGAGATCGCCGAGCTGCGCCAGCGGCTCGCCCGCGCCACCGCCGCTGTCGACCAGCTCGCGACCGAGGCCTTCGCCGACCAGCCGCAGCCTGGGACCGGCGGCGCGGCCTGGCGGGAGATGTGGGAGGCGGCGCGGCGCTTCGTCGAGGCCGGCGGCGGCGAGTTCCCGGCCGCGGGCACCGACGCGACTTGCCCCCTCTGCCAGCAGGGCCTCGGCGGCGAGGCACACGAGCGGCTCCACCGCTTCGAGACGTTCGTCTCCGGCGAGCTGCGCGAGCAGGTCCGGCTGGTCGACCTGGTGCTGACCGAACGGCTCGAAGGCCTGCCCGACCTCGAGCAGATCCTCCACGTCGCCGAACTGGCGATAGCCGCCGGCGGCGAGCACCTGCGGGAGACAGCCGACGCCGCCCTGGAAGCGCTCGCGGATCGCCTCGCGATCGCGACGGGACGGACCGAGCCGCACCCCGGCCGTACGCTCGAGCTCGGGCCGTTGCGGGACTTCGTCGCCGTGCAGCTGGCCGAAGCCGAAGGCTTCGCGGTCCTCCGCGACCGCGAGGAGCGCGACCGGATCGAAACCCGCCTGGCGGAGCTGCGCGCCCGCCGCGAGGTCGAAGACGCGCTGGAGGACCTGATCGAGCACCTGCGGGCGCTGGAGCAGATCGGCGCCTGGGAAGAGGCGAGGGCACAGCTCTCGACGCGGCGGATCTCGCAGCGGATCGGCGAGCTGAGCAAGTTGGCGATCACCGGCCGGCTGCAGGAGGCGCTCGCCGAGGAGATCGAGGAGCTGGACCCGATCGCCGACCGCGTCGAGCTCGCCGCCTCGGCCAGCAAGGGCAAGCCGGCGGTCCGGTTCAAGCTGCGCAGCGAGGGGCGAGAGCGGGTCGCGAAGGTGCTCAGCACCGGCGAGCAGACGGCGCTCGCGACCGCGTTCTTCCTCGCCGAGCTGCGGGTCGGCGAGGAGCGCAGCGCGATCGTCCTCGACGACCCGATCTCCTCCCTCGACCAGCAGCGCCGCGACCATCTGGCCACCAGGCTCGCCGAGGAAGCCCGTCGCCGGCAGGTCGTCGTCCTCACCCACGATCTCGTCTTCGTCTACTACCTGCTGGAAAAGGCCGAGGAGCTGGGCCTGGAGGTCCATGCCCAGTCCCTGGCCCGCACCGACGGCGAGGTCGGGATCGTCGACGCCAGCCTGCCCTGGCAGGTGCGCTCGCCGATGGAACGGCTGAAGGCGCTGCGGCACCAGTTGCGGAGCGAGCTGCGCCCCCTTTACAAGGGCCGCGACTCCGGCTATGAGCGGCGAGCCGAGAGCTGGCTGCTGGATCTGCGCAAGGCCTACGAGCGGCTGATCGAGATCTACCTGCTGAACGGCGTGGTCGAGCGGCAGGCGCTGCCGATCCGCGTCCAGAACCTGCACGCGATCCGCTGGACCCCGGCGCTGGCCGAGGAGATCGACGTGGCGATGCGCGAGATCGCCGGCGCCGCCCACCAGGAACCGCTCGGCCGCCAGGGCCCATCGCTGACGCGGCTGGAAGCGCTGCTCGACAAGTTCGCCGAGCTCTGCGAGCGGACCAAGCCGGGGAGCGAGCGCGAGGCCGAAGAGGCTCCCGCTCAGGATCCGGTGCCCTTGCGCTCCCGGTAGCGGCGCGTCTTCTCGCGGTTGCCGCAGACGTCCATCGAGCACCAGGTGCGGGAGTGGTTGCGGGTGGCGTCGTAGAAGGCCCACTGGCAGTCGTCGACGGTGCAGGCCTTGAGCCGCGGCCAGGCGCCGTGAGACTGGAGGCGCTCGATCGCCAGCAGGAGGCGGGCTTCGAAGCCGCTGAGGCCGGAGCGGGCGGGGGCCAGCTTGAGCCTGCCGTCGGCGGCGAAGGTGGTGCGGATCCGGGTGCGCTCCGCGGCTTCGCGCAATGGGACGACCGCTGCCGCGTCCATCTCCCCGCCGTTGTTGGTCAACATCAAGGCCCGCAGGGACTCGCGCACGGACCGGGTCCGGTCGACGTCCTCGTGGTCGAGATCGCCGGCGTGATCACCCGTCTTCTCGGCGATCCATGTTTCCAGCAGCCCGGGATCGGCGATCGAGTCGGTGTCCTCCTCGATATCGCGGGTGTTGACGAACTCGACCAGGAGATCCGCCTCGGGGGCGATCGCGGCTTTGTTAAGCGGAGTTGACACCTGCTATCCAGTTTAGCTAGTGTTGGAGACACTGGCAAATCCATTTAGCCAGTGTCGCAACTCGAACAGGAGGTAATCATGAGATTCCTCGCGAGCTTCACCATCGCCAACGCCGCCGAGCACCAGCGCCACCTGCGGGAACGCGCCGAGCGCGACCGTCAGGTTCGCCGGCATCCCCGCCTCTGACAATGCTCGGAGAAGAGCTGCGCCCCGGCCTCTGGCGCTGGACCGGCCGTTACCCCGAGTGGAAGCACGAGGTTGCGGCGGTCGCCCTGGAGCGCGAGAGCGAGCTGGTCCTGATCGATCCCCTGCTGGTCGGCGAGCAATGGGACCGTCTCGAGCGAGGCCTGGGCGACCGCCGGCTGCACGTCCTGCTGACGATCCACTGGCACGCCCGCTCGGCGGCCGAGATCGGGGACCGCTTCCCCGGCAGCCGCATCTGGGCCCACTCCCGCAACCGGGCGGCAATCGCCAGGCGCGCGCCGGTGACCGACGTCTTCCGGATCGGTGACCAGCTGCCCGCGGGACTGGTCGCGATCGAGGCGCGCCCCCGCAGCGAGGTCCTCTTCTGGGAGCCGAGCTCGCGAGCGCTGATCGCCGGCGACGCACTGCTCGGCGACGGCGAACGGGGAGAGGGCCTCCACACCTGCCCCGCCTCTTGGTTGCCGCAGTCGACCGGCCTGGACGACCTGCGCAGCGCCCTCCGCCCGGTCCTCGACCTGCCGATCGAGCTGGTGCTGCCATCCCACGGCGCGCCGGTTCTCAACGGGGCCAGGACGGCGCTCTCCCAGGTGGCGACGCCAGCATCGCGTGTACCGTCTCCTAACGAGTGGGTGAGTCCCGGGAATCACAGAACGTCGCCCTAGGACGGGCGATCCAGATGCTGCGCAAAGAGGCTGGCTTTACCGACGGGGAGCTCGCCGGGCGAGCGGAGCTGCCGGTCGCCGAGCTGCGTCAGATCGAGGCGGGCGAAGTCGAGGCCGACTGGGGGACGCTGCGACACATTGCCTACGGCCTGGGGACGAGCCTCGCCGACGTGTTTCGGCTATCCCAGTTCGATCACTCCGAAGAGCAGCAGCAGGATCAGGGTCACCACAGCCGAGACGAGTAGGGACCCGGCGCAGCCGAGGTTGTTCGAAAAGAAGAGGAACACGAGGTCCCTCGCGTATACCCGCGGTTGCTCCGCCGAACCCGGCAGTCGGCTCAGAAGATGTCGTCGGCAGTGAAACTCAGGAAGCCGTCGCCGCCGGTGACCTCCTCACGCGCACAGATCGCGAACCGAGGCCGGGGGGCAAGGTTGGGGATCGTGGCGGCCTTACGCTCGAGATCTGCCCGAATTCGCCCGCCGTCTGCCCGTTTCCGCCACTTCGCCTCCCCCAGCAACACCGCCTTCCTGCTGCGTCCGGCAAGTGCGACGGCGTCTATCTCGCAGGGATCGGCTCCGGCGGTCCAGAAGGGACCGACCGCAACGATGCTCTCGCCGAGATCGCCACTTGCCGCGAGGCGCCTCAAGTGAGCGCGGAACGCCTCCTCCCAGGGTCCCCCCATGTGATCGTCGAGCGACTCGAGGAGGACGGGCAGAATGCTCTCCCCCAGCCCGCGGTCGATCTCCGGCCGGTAGCGATCCAGGGTGCCCAGCCAGAAGCTGAGGAAGTTGTCGGCGATCCGGTAAATCCGCCGCCTGGTGCGGCGAGGGTTCTCCGTAACAGGAGCGATGCGGTCGACCAGCCGCAGCGAGACCAGCCGGTCGAGCGTGCGCGTGGGATCGGCGCCCAGTGCCTGCTCGATCTCGTTGAACTTGGTGCGGCCGGACGCGATCGCGTAGAGGGCTTGGCGAGCCAGATCGCCGCCATCGGCCTCGGTGGCGAGCACGAGCTGGCCCTCGGTAAGCAACTGCGCGCCGGGCGCGCAAGCAAGACGCGAGAGGTTGGATCGGACGCTTGCGTTCTGATCCCACCAGCGGAGATAGAGCGGCATCCCACCGACCAGCCCCCAGACCAGCGCACGCTGTGCCGGCCGCAGAGAGGGAAGCATCAGGGCAGCCTCGTGAGGAGAAAAGGGGTGGAGCAGCAGGGAGAGATCAAGCCTGCCGTATAGGGGCGCCCGCTCCTCCTGCATTGCCTCCATCGTCCGCACTGCCGATCCACAGAAGAGCACCTTCAGCTTGCTCTGCGAGGAAATCCGATCCCAGACGGCACGGATCAAGCTTGGCAGGCCCGGTGAGCTCTCCTCGACAGCCGGCAACTCGTCGAGCACGAGCAGGATTCGCCTGTTGCGAGCAGCAGAGGCCAGCGTCTCGAAGGCGTCCTCCCAATCGGTGAACGGGCGTGCCTCGGGGTCCCGCATCGTGTTCTCCAGCACCCCGACAGCCCCCTGAGAAAGCGCGGCGAGTTCCGCCGCCGCGGGACGACCCGCTCCGGCGTGAAATACGGCGGGGAGGTCCCTCGCAAAGTGCTGAAGGAGCGCGGTCTTCCCCACCCGCCGCCGGCCCCAGACGATCCCCATGCCGGACCCTGGGGAGGACCACCACGCTTTGAGCTGCTGAAGCTCTCGCTCGCGATTGACGAAAGGCATTCCAGCAGGTTACCAACAGCAAGTGTCGCCGACGCTAGGTGTCGGCGACCTCTGGTGCGGTCATCGAGCTGAGAGCTTCTCCCTGAGTCGCAGCAGCGCGATCACCGTCGTCGCGTCGCGGATATCCGGCAGCGCCCGGTCGATCTCTGCCAGGTCGAGGCGGACGATCTCGATCTCCTCGTCGTCGTCGCGCTCGCCGTTAGCCGGCGAGAGGCCGGTCGCCTCGAAGATCGTCACCTTCTCGGTCAGGAAGCCGGGACTGGGATAGATGACATGCAGCAGGCTCCAGTTCTCGGCCCGCAGCTCCGCCTCCTCGGCCAGCTCCCGCTGCGCGCACTCGAGCTCGCTCTCGCCGTCGACGTCGAGCGTCCCGGCCGGGATCTCCAGCAGCTCGTCGTCCTCGACCGCCTCGCGCGGCTGCGCGACCAGATAGGCGAACTCCTCGTCGTAGGCGAGCACCGCGACCGAGCCCGGGTGCTCGACCACCTCTCGCTCCACCTCGCTCCCGTCGGCGCGCCGGTATCGCTTGGCGACGAAGTCGACGTGCTTGCCCTCGTGGAGCAACTCTCGGCTGAGGAATTCCATCGCTTCTATATCTAATCGCAAAGCTAACCGAGCTCTGCGCCGAGCTCGGTTAGAGGCGGGACCGACCGAACATCCGCTTGCTCGGCTCAACCGGCACGGGGGCGCGACCGAAAAAGCACTGATGAGTACCGAGATCGAGCCGCGGCGGGCTGCCGGGCAGCACGTCAGGGCCGAAGCGAACCGGCGCGGGTGGCTGCGCTTCCTCGGCGGCAGGTTCAAGCGCGACCATGCCGCCTGGTCCCAGGGGGCCAAAGGCGAGGAAGTGGTCGGCGAGGTCCTCGAGAGCCTCGTCGCGGGCGGCTGGCAGGTGATCCACGACGTCTCCTTCGGCAGGGGGAACATCGACCACGTCGTCGTCGGCCCGGGCGGCCTCTTCACGGTGGAGACGAAGAGCCGCCGCGGCCGGATCTTCCTCGACAACCTCGACCCGAAGATGCTCGCCCAGAGCTACGGCGAGATGAAGACGCTGGAGCGGGTCACCGGCATGGAGGTCGAGGCGCTGCTCGTCTTCAGCCATGCCTACGTGGTCGACAGCGTCCCCGCCAAGCGGCGCGGCGTCACGATCCTGCCCGCCCGGATGCTGGCCGGGTACTTCGCGCGGCGTCGGCCGGCGATGTCGGTCGAGAAGGCCGACGAGATCTACGACCGCCTCTGCCTGGCGGTCGGCCAGCCGCCTTCTCCCTGATCAGCTCGAGGTCGGGAAGTGCAGAGATCCGGCGTCGCCGGGGCCGGCGGCTTTGCCGGTGGAGCCGGCGCTTTTCGGCCAGCGGCTGGTGATCGCCTTGCCGCGGGTGTAGAAGCGGACGCCCTCGGGGCCGTGGATGTGGTGGTCGCCGAAGAGCGAGTCCTTCCAGCCGCCGAAGGAGTAGAAGGCCATCGGCACCGGGATCGGGACGTTGACGCCGATCATCCCGACTTCGACCTCGCGCTGGAAACGGCGCGCCTCGTAGCCCGATCCGGTGAAGATCGCGGCGCCGTTGGCGTAGGAGCTGGCGTTGATCAGGGCGATCGCCTCGTCGAGGCTGCCGCTGCGGACCACGGAGAGGACCGGGCCGAAGATCTCGTCGGTGTAGACCGACATCTCCGGCTCGACCTGGTCGATCAGGGTCGGGCCGACCCAGAAACCGCCGCCGTCCATCTCCAGCTCGCGACCGTCGACGGTCAGCCGGGCGCCGGCCTCGGCGCCCTGGCCGATGTAGTCGACGATCCGATCGCGCGCCTGCGGAGTCACCACCGGGCCCATTTCGGAGCCGGGATCTAGCCCGGGCCCGACCTTGATCTCGCGCGCCCGGCGGGCGACCTCGTCGACCAGCGCATCGCCGGACTCGCCGACCGCGACGGCGACCGAGATCGCCATGCAGCGCTGGCCAGCCGAGCCGAAGCCGGCGGCGGCGAGCTGGTCGGCGGCGTAGCCGAGGTCGGCGCCGGGCATCACCACGGCGTGGTTCTTCGCCCCTCCGAGCGCCTGCACCCGCTTGCGCCCCTCGGTCGCGCGGGCGTGGACGTAGGAGGCGATCGGGGTCGAGCCGACGAAGGAGATCGCGGCCACGTCGGGGTGGTCGAGCAGCGCGTCGACCGCGACCTTGTCGCCGTGGACGACGTTGAAGACGCCCTCCGGAAGTCCCGCCTCGGCGTACAGCTCGGCGACCAGGTTCGAGGCCGACGGGTCGCGCTCGGAGGGCTTGAGGACGAAGGCGTTGCCGCAGGCGATGGCCACGGGGTGCATCCACATCGGCACCATCGCCGGGAAGTTGAACGGGGTGATCCCGGCGCAGACGCCGAGCGGCTGGCGGAAGGAGTACGCGTCGACCGTGGTCGAGACCTGGTCGGAGTACTCGCCCTTCAGCAGCTGTGGGATCCCGCAGGCGAACTCGACCACCTCGAGGCCGCGCAGGACCTCGCCTTCGGCGTCCTCCAGCACCTTGCCGTGCTCGGAGGAGACGATCCGCGCCAGCTTCCCGACGTTCTCATGCAGCAGCTGGCGGAAGGCGAACATGATCTTGGCGCGACGGCTGAGCGAGGCCTGCGACCACTCCGCGAAGGCGGCGCGGGCGGCGGCCACCGCGGCGGCGACGTCGGCCGGCTCGGCCAGCAGCACCTCGGCCTGTTCCTCGCCGGTGGCGGGGTCCCAGACGGTGGCGGCGCGAGACGAGGAACCGCTCGTCTCCTCGCCGCCGATCCGGTGGCGGATCGTGCGCTTGGCGGTGACGGCGCTCACCGGGTCATTGTGACGTGACCGGGGTCAGCGCCCCTTGGCCGCTGAGTACAGAGATCGCGTTGCGGGCGGCCAGCTCGGCCATCGCCGTGCGGGTCTCGACCGTGGCCGAGCCCAGGTGCGGGCTCAGCACGACGTTGTTGAGGTCCAGCAGCCGCGGCTCGACCCGCGGCTCGCGCTCGTAGACGTCGAGGCCCGCCGCGGCGATCCGCCGTTCCGCCAGCGCCTCGGCGAGCGCCGCCTCGTCGACGACCGGGCCGCGGGCGGCGTTGACCAGGACGGCGCTCGGCTTCATTGCCTCCAGCTCGGCGGCGCCGATCAGGTGGTGCGTCTCCGGGGTCAGCGGGCAGTGCAGGCTGAGGACGTCGGCCTCCGCCAACAGCCGCTCGAGCGGCATCCGCTCGGCGCCGAGCTCAGCCTCGACCTCGGCCGGCGCCGGATGGCGCGAGTGGTAGGCGATCCGCATCCCGAAGGCGCGTGCCCGCCGCGCCACCCGCCGGCCGATCCCGCCGAGGCCGACAACCCCCAGCAGCCGGCCCTGCAGCGAGCTGCCGAGCATGAAGTGCATCCCCCAGTTCCAGTCGCGGCCGGAGCGGACCAGCCGATCGCCCTCGGCGATCCGCCGCGTCGCGGCGAGGATCAGCGCAATCGTGAGGTCGGCGGTCGCGTCGTCGAGGACGCCGGGGGTGTTGGTCACCACCACCCCACGGCGCTCCGCCGCCGCGACGTCGACATTGTCGTAGCCGACCGCGACGTTGGCGACGCAGCGCAGCTGCGGACCGGCCGCGTCGAGGAGCTCCTCATCAACGCGATCGCCCAGCAGGCACACGATTGCCTCGGCCCCGGCGACAAGCTCGAGCAACTCGGTGCGCGGGATCGCCGTCTCCCGCTCGTCGATCCGCACCTCACCCGCCTCCCGCAGCAGCTCGACAGCCGAGGGCGGGATCCGGTTGGTGACGGCGAAAATCACACCGCGTTCTGCTTCAGGACCAGGAGGCAGAGATCGTCGCGGATCGGGCGGTCGGCCCAGCCGAGGATCGAGCGTTCGACCTCGTCGACGATCACCCGCGCGCGCAGGCCGCTGAGCGGGGCGAGAAGGCGGGAGAGACCGTCCAGCCCGAGCATCTCCTTGCCGCGGCGGACGTCGGTGGCGCCGTCGGTGTAGACGACCAGCCCGTCGCTGCCGGCGATCGAGGTCTCGGTGTTCTCCAGCACCAGGTTGGCCTCCGCGCCGAGCAGGAAGGTCGAGCCCTCGGGGTCGAGCTCGACCAGGTCAGGCAACCTCAACGGCGGCGGGTGCCCGGCACGAGCCCAGCAGACGGTCTCCTCCCCCGGACGCATCCGCACGCAGAGGGCGCTGACCAGCTCTTGCCCGCGGCCGGGGCGGTCGACGAGCGCCGTGTTCGCCATCGTCAGCAGCTCAGCCGGGTCGGTGGTGTTGGCGGCGAGGGCGGCGAAGCGGGCACGGACGAAGGTGGCGAGGCGCGCCGCCTCGGGGCCGTGGCCGACGACGTCGCCGACGATCGCCACCGCCGAGCCGTCGGGAGCGTTGGTCAGCAGGTAGAAGTCGCCGGAGACGCCGAGTTCGGAGGGGACGAAGGCGGCACCGGCGTCGATCCCCGCGAGGTCGGGCAGGTCGGCTGGGGCCAGAGCCGCCCGGATCGCCTCCAGTTCCTCGGCCGAGTGCTCGAGCGCGCGGACCCGCTCGGCGATCCACGACCCGCCGGCCGCTACCCCTGAGAGGAATACCGCGCGGACGAGGAGCGCCGTGACGAAGTTGGGGACCGGATGCACGAGGCCCCCGATCGCGTAGAGGACGAGGCAGACCAGGGTGGCGATCAGGGCGGCCCGCAGGCCGAACCACCATGCCGCCAGCCCGACCGGCACGGAGTAGAAGAAGGCGATCCCGGCGGTGGAGCTGCCGGTGAGAATCCAGGCAGCGAAGACGGCTGCAATCGCGGTGACGATCCAGGCGATGCGCGCGGTTCGCGATAGGCCCCCCGACAACGTGGGCTGACCTTACAGCAGCCCCGCCCACGGGCCGGAACGACGGTCCGAACGCACTTGTCCCCGGTATGCGGGGAGAAGTGCGTTCGGTCCCTGGCTACCCGGGGATCAGAGGCGCGTCAGTACCACTTGCCGCGGGCGAAGCCGCCGAATGCGATCAACCCGATCAGCGCGACGATCAACCCGATCCAGAAGCTCCAGACGATCATCAGCACGATCCCGATGATTACGAGGATGCCGCCGAGGGATATGCCCCCGATGCCGGCACCCCTGTCTGCTCTGGTGTTCATCTACTCCTCCGTTCGCTGGGTTTCCATTGGATGACTGGTGCCTTCCAATAGCTACCCCGGCGACGACGATCTCACTCCGGTTCGGGAGCCTCCTCGCCCGGCCAGCTACCGGTCAATTTCGCGAAAGAGGTGCGGGTGCCGTGGTCGACCAGGCCTTTGACGAGGCGGAAAATGGCCCCCTCCACCAACAGCGCCGCCACCAGCTTCGGCCAGGAAAATTCGCGGTGCTCGGGCTTCGGGGGCTCCTCTTCGTCGATCAGGCCCCAGATCCGTTCGAAGATCTTGGAGCCGATCATTCCGGCGATCAAGCCGAGGACGATGCCGATCGGGGCGAAGATGAACTTCATCGGGTCACTGCCTCCTTGGTCACGTGGTCTTCTGGTCCTTCGGCTCGTCGCGCGGCTCGAGCTGGATCTCCTTCTCCGCCCGCGGCAGGCCTTCCTCGATCTCGGCGCTGCGCTCGCGCTCGGCATTCATCTGGTGGCCGAAGAGGATCGCCAGGTTGGTGATCCAGAACCAGAGCAGCAGGACGACGAGCCCGGCGAGGGTGCCGTAGGTCTTGTCGTAGGAGCCGAAGTTGGAGACGTAGAACGCGAACAGGGCCGAGGCGATTGCCCAGACGACGATCGCGACCAGGGCGCCGGGCGTGACCCACTTGAAGCCACGGACTTTCACGTTCGGGGTCGTGTAGTAGAGGACGTCGACCATGAGGATGAAGAGCGCCGCCATCACCGGCCACTTGGCGATGTTCCAGACGTCGACGGCGGTGCCGCTGAGGCCGACGGGCCCGGCGACGGCTTCGACCACCGGGCCGGTGAGGACGAGGCCGATGGCGAGCAGCGCCATCATCACGATCATCGCCAGGGTGACCGCGATCTGCAGCGGCCGCAGCTTCCAGAAGGGGCGCCCCTCGGGGGTCTCGTAGATGATGTTCGAGGCGCGGGTGAAGGCACCGACGTAGCCCGAGGCCGACCACAGCGCCACGGCGAGGCCGACGACGAAGGCGAGGCCCGCCGCGCTCTGGTCTTCGACGATCGATTTGATCGGCCCTTCGAAGGTTTCGGCGCCGGATTCGGGGCCGAGTTCGGTGATGATTTCGGTCAGCTTGGCGGTCGTCGTCTGCGGGTCGCCGAAGATCCCGATCAGCGAGACCATCGCGATCAGCGCCGGGAAGAGCGATAGCAGCCCGTAATAGGTCAGCGCCGCCGCCCAGTCGGTGAGGTTGTCCTCCTGGAACTCGGTCAGCGTTCGCTTCAGGGTCGGCAGCAGTCCCGTCTTTGCCGCCTCGCCCTCGGGCTTGTAGTCGCGTCGGACCCCACTGCTCTCCATACGGGCTAGGTGCCCGTTTGCGCGCCGCCTCTAACCAGCCGGCCGCTCGAGCTCGACCTCGGTCGCCGGCTTGTCCTCGCGCAGACCCTTGTAAGCGGCGTGCCGGAGGATCCCCTCCTTGGTCAGCTCACGGAACTCGAACTCGGCGACAAGCTGCGGCTCGACGAAGCTGGCGTTCTTCGGCGCCGCCGGACCCGCTTCGAAAGGGCTCACTTTCCCCCTCAACGGCGCCAGTCGCGCAGCGAGCTCTTTCAGGTCCGCCTGCTTGAACCCGGTCCCGACTTTGCCGCCGTAGCGCAGCACCCGCTCCGATCCCTCGCCCTCGAAGTAGCCGACGAGTAGCGCGCCGAGGTGCTCCTTGCGCCGCCCCTCACCGGGAGTCCAGCCGCCGATCACCAGCTCCTGGCGCATGGTGTTCTTCACCTTCAGCCAGGCGCCGTTGCGCTTGCCGGGGGCGTACGGGCTGTCGGGTCGCTTGAGGACCATCCCCTCCAGGCCCTGCTCCCGGCTCGCCGCGAGCAGTTCCTCGGCGTGCCCGACCGAGTAGCCCGGCGTTCGCCAGCTCTCGCCGTCCAGCTCCAGGCCATCGAGCACCGCGCGGCGGCGTTCGTACGGGTAACCGGTGAGGTCGTGCCCGTCGAAATAGAGCAGGTCGAAGATCACGTAGACGACCGGGTGGGATTTCATCCGCCGCCGCACGACGCTCGCGTCGGTCTGGTGGATCCGCTGCTGCAGGAGCTCGAAGCTCGGCCGGCCACCCTCGTCGAAGACGACCAGCTCGCCGTCGAGGACGGCGTCGAAGGAGCCGAGCCGGCGGGAGAGCCGTTTCAGCTCCGGGTACTGCGCGGTGACGTCGTGGAGGTTGCGGGTCTGCAGGTGCACCCGGCCGGGCTGGCAGTAGGCGATCGCCCGCACCCCGTCCCACTTCACCTCGACCGCCCACTCGTCGGCGTCGCGCGGCAGGGTCGAGAGCTTCGCCAGCATCGGCACCACGTCCGCGGGGAAGGGATCGCGCTCGCGGGCCGGCGGGTCGATCCGGTGGATCATCCAGTCCTTCTCGTCCTCGCCGGCGCGGAACAGCGCGTAGCGCCCCTGGAGGCGCTCGCCGGCGAACTCGACCATCACTTTCCCCGGCTCCCACTTCTCCAGCTCGTAGGTGCCGCTGTCCCAGATCTTCATCGTCCCGGCGCCGTAGGAGCCCTTCGGGATCTCCCCCTCCCAGTCCAGGTAGGAGAGCGGGTGGTCCTCGGTGTGGACCGCCTTGCGGTTCTCGGCCGGGTCTTCGGGGATGCCGTTGGGGATCGCCCAGGATGCGGCGACGCCGTCGTGCTCGAGCCGCAGGTCCCAGTGCAGGCGGCGGGCGCTGTGTTCCTGGACGACGAAGCGCGGCGCGCCCTTCTTGCGGCGACGCCGTTTCGGCGGCGGCTCGGCGGACCTGCCGAAGTCCCGCTTGCGCTCGTACTCGTCGAGCTCGGGGTTTTCGGTTTTCTTCTTCGCCTTCGCCATAGGATCGATTCTTGCGCTCTACCCGCCTCAGCCTCGCCGTGGTCGCCGTGTTTGCCGTGGTCGGCGCGGGTACCGCAGCCGCGAAGCCGGAGAAGCGGGCGGCGGCCGAGATCGTGGTCGGCCACGCCGCCGTCGGCACCTCCGCGAACGGCCTCGGCTCGATTCTGATCCCGGTCGACTACCCGATCGAGCTGAGCGGCCGGTTGATCGAGCTCCGCGTCGCGCTGATCGGCGCCCACGGCAAGCCGATCCATTCCTGGGTCCTGCACGAACGGCTGAACGGCGGTGTCCTGCGCCTGCCCGATCGCCGCCGTCGCTTCGGCTTCACCCACCGGGTGGGGCTCGACGCCGGCCTCAGCCGGCAGCTGCGAGAAGGCGCCCGTGTGCGAGCCCTCGCCACCGGCGAGCTCGACCTCGACGGGGACGGCGAGCCCGAACTGCGCTGGCGCGACATCTCGACCGGCACGCCCAGCCGGACGCCGCGGTCCAACCCCGTCTGCGCCAGCGTGCCCCATCTCCGGATAAGGCGCGGGGGGCGGATCTCGGTGCCGCTGCCGGTCTGCGACAGGGCGATGGACTGGACCACGGCGCGCTGGGCGAGCAACGGAAACGCCCTGGTCCGCGGCGAGCGGTTGATCTACCACGCGCGGAAAGGGTTCCGGGGAACCGACCAGATCCAGCTGGAAAGCAAGGGGCTGACCCGGTTCGCGCGGGTCACGGTCGGCGGGCCCGGCGAAGTCAGGGTCCGCGCCCTCGGCGACTCGGTCACCGCCGGCTTCGGCTACTACGGGAGCGGGACGCCGATGGAATTCGAAGACCTGCTCGAATGCCGCCCCGCCTCGAGGAACTTCAACGACGCCTGCTCCTCGAACTCGCTCTCGACCAAGTCGGAGGAAGGGCCGGTCGAATACACCTCCGATTACGGGCTCTCGAAGAACATCTCCTGGGCGGCCCAGTGGGCCAACGAGTACGGCGTCACCGACTACCGGAACTTCGCCGTCAGCGGCTCGGAACCGGGGAACTGGGCACCGGGGGGCGTTTTCTACGAAAAGACGCGACAGATCGAGCGCGAAGAACCCGACTACGTCCTGCTCACGCTCGGGGCCAACCCGCTGCTCTCGGTGCTGCTTACCGAACCCAGGGACCTGTGGTGCGCGGCGATCTCGGAACTGCCGGAATTCGAACAGTGCATCCGCACCGAATTTGCTCGGGTCGGTCTGCGGGAAAACCTGCGGAAGGTCTACGCGGAGCTCCTCGGGCGGACGCGGGCGACCATCTTCGTGATGCGGTACCACCTCTCGATCCCCTGGAGCGCCTTGTTCGACAGCTCGGTCGAGATCGCGACCGCCAACAATCTCCTCAACCAGGAAATCATCACGACCGTGGGCGAATTCTCCAACAGCCGCCTGCGGGTGGTCACCCCTCCCCACTTCAACGTCGGTATCGACATCCAGCCCGCCTTCCCCTCGAGCTACAGCTGCTCGATCCTCGGCTTCAGGGTCGACGGCCCGAGCGTGCAGTCGACCGGAACCCAGCTGGAGCTGCACGACCACCCGCTCTCGTTCTGCTCGGGCCCCGCCGGCGGCGGCGCCAAATGGGTGATCAACAGCGACACCGGCATCCACCCCAGCGCGACCGGCTACACCCAGATGGCCTCGCAGGTCCCCGCGCCCTGACGGCGCGAGGCCGGCCCCGATGCGTTTCCTCGTCGCCCCCGACTCCTTCAAGGGGACCTTCGGCGCCGGCGCGGTGGCGGAGGCGATCGCGACGGGGATCGAGGATGGCGGCGGCGAGGCGGACCGCTGCCCGGTCGCCGACGGCGGCGAGGGGACGATGGACGTCCTGCTGGCGGCGCTCGGCGGCGAGCGCCGGACGGCCTCGGCGCACGACCCGCTGCGGCGGCCGATCGAGGCGAGCTTCGGGCTGCTCGGCGACGGAGCGACGGCGATCGTCGAGACGGCGCTGGCCTCGGGGCTGCCGCTGGTCGCGCCGGCGGAGCGCGACGCCGAGCGGGCCGACACCTTCGGCACCGGTGAGCTGATCGCCGCCGCGGTCGCGGCGGGGGCGCGAACCGTCCTGCTCGCCGTGGGTGGCAGCGCCGCGACCGACGGCGGCGCGGGGGCGATCGAGGCCCTGCGCGGGGCCGGGGTCCTCGGCGCCGCCGAGATCGAGGTGCTCTGCGACGTCACCGCTCCATACGAGGACGCGGCGCCCGTCTTCGCCCCCCAGAAGGGAGCCGACCCCGCGGCGGTCGAGCGCCTGGCGGCCCGGCTGGACGCCCTCGCAGGCGAGCTGCCGCGCGACCCGCGTGGCGTGCCGATGACCGGCTGCGCGGGCGGGCTCTCCGGGGGGCTCTGGGCGCACGGAGCGACGCTGCGGCTCGGCGCTCCCTTCGTCCTCGACGCGATCGGCTTCGAGCGGCGTCTCGCGCGCGCCGGCGCCGTGGTCTCGGGCGAGGGCCGCTTCGATTCGCAGAGCCTCGAGGGGAAGATCGTCGGCGAGATCGCCGCCGGCTGCACCCGCGCGGGGAAGCCACTGCACCTCGTGGTCGGTGGGGACGGCCTCGGCGGCGAGCGCCCTGCTGCGATCGCCTCCGTCGCCGAGGCGGGGACCCTGGAGGAGATGCGGCAGGTGGGGCTCGAACTGGCCCGGGCGTTCGCGCCCGGTTGAAGAAGATCACTCCATTATTGAGATTTTCCCCTGCATTCGGGGCTAAATCTCGTACTTTCGAGCCCTTGCCCTGAATATGCTTGAACGGTCGCGGGCGCTAAATCGAGCGGGCTGGGGAGACCATGGCGGACGGGAAACAGCGGAAGGGCGGGCGGGGGCGGGCATCGCTCGAGCGGGGCGATGCCGACGCCGTCCTCCTCAAGGCGCTCTCGCACCCGGTACGCGCGCGAGCTCTGACCGCGCTCAGCCAGCGCGTCGCCAGCCCCAGCGAACTCGCCCACGAACAGGGGGAGACGGTCGGCTACGTCGCCTACCACGTGCGGGTTCTGCACGAGCTGGGAATGATCGAGCTCGTCAACACCCGCCAGGTCCGCGGCGCGACCCAGCACTTCTACCGCAGCACCGCCCAGCCCTACGTCGGCAACGTCAGCCTCGACCTCGACGAGGAGGGCTGGCGCGAGGCGACAGCGCTGCTCGAGTCGTGCTTTGAGGGCCTGATGCGGATCGGCAGCGAGAGCGAGACCCGCGGCGGTGGCACGAGCGTGCGCGCGACATTCGGCCTGATGGGCTTCGAGTCGCCGGCGAAGTAGCGGAGGAGTCAGCCGCGTCACCCAAGCGATGCGGCCACGTCTTCGGCCACCGCTGCCGGTTCCAGCTCCAGCTGGCGTTCGCTGAAGCGGTGGACCGAGTAGCCGAGGCGTCGCAGTCGCAGGTCCCGCTGCCGATCGTCCTCGAACGCGATCGTGCCACCGTGGGTTGCATAGCTGTCGGTTTCGACCACGAGGCGCACGTCGCGCCAGAGGAAATCGACCGTCATGCCCCCGATCAAGACGTTGACCTCAGGCTGCGACAGCCCGTAGCGCCGGCAGAGCCTGAGGAAATCACGCTCCAAGTCGCTGCGCGTGCGATCGGTCTCGATCCCCTTCGCCAGCCGCAGGAACTCGGCCTGGCGGATCGCGCGACGCACGAGCCGCGGGGGCAAGGTCGAGGGAAGATCCGCAACCGTCCGCGCAACGGTGGTCACCGGGATGTAATCGCGCACAGTGACCAAGGGGTGTGGGCGAGTTTGCAAACCATTGGTTGACAAAGTCGCCCTCGCAGCGAGGTCAGGGCATCGATGAATACGAATTCCGCGACGATGACTGCGGCCGGTGCGGTTGGGGACGCTGACGTCGATGGGACCGTCGAGCGGTCGCAATAACCCCCAGAGAACCGCAGCTGCACCGTGGCTCAGCACCGCACCCGGTCCAAGGGCGAGCACGGCTGCCATCCACCTCGCTTTTTCGCCCAGCCCGTCGTGCCCGATCGCATACACCCCTTGGTGCACGCGATGGAGATGGTGCGCCCGAACCCGCTTGGCGATCGCGGCACGACTAAGCCCTGCGCCGACGAGCTGTCGCGTCGTGACGATCCCATGTTGCGAACGCGCCACACGGGCGATCCGCGCATTGACCGAAGCGCTTTTGCCAACCATTGGTTGACAAAGTCGCCCAGCCCCTCGACTCTCCCCCCTAGCTGCTGAAGACGGCCTCTAGGTCGGCTAGTTGGGTTGCGATGCACCTGGGTTCTCCATCAACTGGGTGAGAGACTGGACGGGTGCGAGTCCTGGCGATCGTCCATCAGCGCGACGCGGGGCCGGGGGTGTTCGCGGAGGCGATCCGCGAGGCGGGCGGAACGCTCGACGAGTGGACGCTGGCCGAGCGGCCTCGGCCGCCGGCGGACCCGCTCGGCTACGACGCGGTCTTCGTCCTCGGCGGGGCGATGAACGTCGACGAAGGTGATCGGCATGGGTGGATCGCCGAGGAGGAGGCGCTGCTGCGCGAGCTGCTGGCGCGCGAAGTGCCGCTGCTCGGGCTCTGCCTCGGCGGACAGCTGGTCGCGCGGGCGGCGGGGGCCGAGCCGCGGCGCGCGGCGCGGCCGGAGATCGGCTGGCACCGGGTGGAGGTAACGGCCGCGGGAGAGGGCGATCCTCTGCTCGGGCCACTCGCCCCCGCCTTCGAGGCCTTCCAGTGGCACAGCTACGAGTTCCCGCTCCCGCCCGGCGCCGTCCCCCTCGCCCGCAGCGAGGTCTGCCTCCAGGCCGCCCGCCTGGGCGAGCGCGCCTGGGCCCTCCAGTTCCACCCCGAGGTCAGCCGCGCCGATGCCCTGCACTGGGTCGACGACTACCGCAGCGACCCCGACGCGGTCCGCATCGGCGTCGAGCCCGCGTCACTCCGCCCCGAGACCGAGGCGAAGATCGACGCCTTCAACGACCTCGGCCGCTCCCTCTGCCGGCGCTGGTTGGCGGTTGCCGCCAATGGTTAGATTTCTCTGAACGATGGAATACTCCCTGCCATGTGGCGCAGGGGGATGCTAAGGGGTTCGAGCCTTTTGGCGGCAGTGGCCGCGATCGCACTCATCGGCTGCGCCGGGGGCCAAGAGACTGCTCCCGCCCCGTTCGCCACGAGCGACTCCGAAGTCAGAGCCGAATGCCTCTCCGGCACCTATCTCCCCGAACAGGTCGGGCAGCGTGTCTCGGAACGGCCGCCGCCGCAGGACTGGCGGAGGATCGAAGACGCGCCGAGAACGCTGCAAACGGATCGGGCGGGGGTCGCTCTAACGCTCAGACCGCGGCGCCCGGGGGAACGCGTCGTGTTGACCGACGTTCGAGTCGACGTGGAGCACCTTCCCCTGAGACCGCTGGGCGTCGTCTTCTTCCGGCCCTGCGAGCGACAGTTGAACGGACCGGCGATCGAAGCCGACGTCGACGGGAGCGGACAGGTGGTTGCCACCAGCGCCGCCCTCGACGGAGCCATCGCCCCTGGCCTGCGGCTGCCCGAGGACGCTCGGCCGATCGAGTTTCCCTGGACCATCGAGCTCGACCGCCCGCTGCGGATCTATTTCATCGCCCGCGCGGAGCACTGCTTCTGCAGGTGGAGCATCGACATTCCCTGGCGCAGCGAGGGCGGCGAGGGGACGATCCGGATCGACAACGGCGGACGCGGCTACACGATGACCGACAGCATCGGCATCGCCTGGAACCGCCCTGGCCGCTCGGGACGTTGGGTTGCGATGGAGCCGCCGGCGCCGATCCCCGCCGATCGGGCTCAGTCGACCTGGATCGGGGTCAAGTAGGCGGCGGAGAGACCGCCGTCGACCAGGAAGGTGCTGGCGGTGACGAAGCTCGAGTCGTCGCTGGCGAGGAAGAGGGCGGCCTTGGCGATCTCGTCGGGCTCGCCGAAGCGGCCCATCGGGATGTGGACCAGGCGCTTGGCCGCGCGCTCGGGGTCCTTGGCGAAGAGCTCCTCGAGGAGCGGGGTGCTCACCGGGCCCGGGCAAAGGGCGTTGACGCGGACGCCGCGGTCGGCGAACTCGACGCCGAGCTCGCGCGAGAGCGAGAGGACCGCGCCCTTGGAGGCCGTGTAGGAGATCTGCGAGACGGCGGCGCCCATCGTCGCGACGAAGGAGGCGACGTTGATCACCGAGCCGCCGCCGGCCTCGAGCAGGTGCGGGATCCCGTGCTTGCAGCAGAGGAAGACGCTGCGCAGGTTGACGTCCTGGACCCGCTGCCAGGCCTCGAGATCGGTCTCCAAGACCGAGCCGTCGTCGGTCGGGTTGATCCCGGCGTTGTTCATCAGCACGTCGATGCGGCCGAACTGCTCGCGCGCCTCGGCGAGCGCGGCGCGAACCTGCTCCTCGTCGGAGACGTCGGCGGCGATCGTCAGCGCCCCAACCGCCTGCTCGGCGTCGAGGTCGATGCCGACGACCTTGGCGCCCTCGGCGGCGAAGAGACCAGCCGACGCGGCGCCGATCCCACTCGCGCTCCCGGTGACGACGCAGACCTTGCCCTCCAGCCGTGCCGCCATCTCAACTCCCTCCGGTCGCGTAGTAGACGTTCTTGACGTCGGTGTAGTGCTCGAGCGCGTCGGGTCCCAGCTCGCGACCGACGCCGGACTGCTTGAAGCCGCCGAAGGGGGTGGAGACGCGGACCGAGGTGTTGGAGTTGATCGAGATCACCCCGGTGTCGATCGCCCGCGCGACCCGCAGCGCTCGCGCCCCGTCGCCAGTCCAGATCGAGCCGGAGAGGCCGTAGATCGTCTCGTTGGCGAGCCGCACCGCGTCGGCCTCGGAGTCGAAGGGGATGACGCAGGCGACGGGGCCGAAGATCTCCTCGGCGGCGGCGGGGTCGTCGTTGGCAACCGGCGCCAGCACGGTCGGCGGGAACCAGTAGCCGGGGCCGTCGGGGGAACTGCCGCGGATCGCCACCGGGGCGTCGTCGGGGACATAGGAGGCGACCGCGTCGCGCTGGCCGGCGGAGATCAGCGGCCCCATCCGGGTCGACTCGTCGAGTGGGTCGCCGACTGCGATCCCCTCCACCGCCGGCTTCAGCGCGGCGAGGAAGTCGTCGAGGGCGGAGCGCTCGACGAGGATCCGCGAACGTGCGCAGCAGTCCTGGCCGGCGTTGCCGAAGACTGCGGCGGGCGCGGCAGCGGCCGCCGCCCTGATGTCGGCGTCGGCGAAGACGACGTTCGCGGACTTGCCTCCCAGCTCGAGGGTCACCCGCTTGATCGTCTGCGCAGCGCCGGCGGCGATCCCGCGGCCTACCTCGGTCGAGCCGGTGAAGGCGATCTTGGCCACGTCGGGGTGCTCGACCAGCCGCTGGCCGCAGACGCCGCCGGGACCGGCGACGACGTTCAGCACTCCCTCCGGCAACCCGGCATCGAGGGCGAGCACCTCCAGCTCGAGCGCGGTCAGCGGCGTCAGCTCCGCCGGCTTGAGGACGACGCAGTTGCCGGCGGCGAGGGCCGGCGCCACCTTCCAGGAGGCGATCGTCAGCGGAAAGTTCCAGGGGACGATCAGGCCGACGACGCCGAGCGGCTCGCGGAAGGTCATGTCGACGCCACCGGCGACGGGGATCGTCTGCCCGAGCATCCGCTCCGGCGCGCCCGCGTAGTAGCGGAAGGTCTCGACCACCATCCCGATCTCGCCCCGTGCATCGCCGATCGGCTTGCCGGCGTTCCGCGCCTCCAGCGTCGCCAGCTCCTCCAGCCGCGCCTCGATCGCGTCGGCCAGATCGCGCAGCAGCTTCGCCCGGTCCGCCGGCGCCACCGCTCGCCAGGCGGGGAAGGCGCCCTTCGCCCGCGCCACCGCCGCGTCGGTCTCCTCCACGCCGGCGCGCGCCACCTCGGCCATCACCCGCTCCGTGGCCGGCTCGATCACCTCGATGCTCACGCGTGGTTCCTTTCGGTCGCTACGCGTCCGAAAGGAACCACGGAAGTGCGGGCGGCGGCGACTAGGGCGGCGATCACCTTCGAGCTCTCGTCCTCCTCGGGGTGCCAGACGACGCCGAGGGCGAAGTGCTTTCCGGGGAGCTCGATCGCCTCGGGGAGGTCGTCCTCGGCCGACCATCCCGTCACCTTCAGCCCCTCCCCCAGGCGCTCGACGCCCTGGTGGTGGTGGGACCAGACGACGAAGGACTCGACCCCCGCCGCGGTGCAGGCGAGCGAATCCGGGCCGAGCCGCACGTGATGCTTGCTGAAGGTGCCGCCGAGCGTGCGGTGCGCTTCGCTCCCCGTCGCCTCCGGCAGATGCTGGACCAGCGTCCCCCCGAGCGCGACGTTCAGCAGCTGCATCCCACGGCAGATTCCCAGCACCGGCAGGTCGCGCTCGAGCGCCCGCCGCGCCAGCGCCAGCTCGAAGGCGTCGCGGTCGGGCCAGGTGCCGCGCGTTTCGGGGTGCGGCTCGGCGCCGTAGCTCGCCGGGTCGATGTCGGCGCCGCCGGCCAGCATCAGGGCGTCGACCCGGTCGAGCAGGAGGTCGGGATCGGCGACCGCCGCCTCGTCGGGCGGCAGCACGATCGCGATCCCACCCGCCCGCTGCACGGAGCGCACATATGCCCGCGGCGCCATCGTCACCTCGTAGCTGTCCCAGACCCCCCACGAGACCCGCTCGACCGCCGCGCAGATCCCGATGACCGGCGCGCTACCCACCGCGGCGGTCATAGCCGCTCGAAGCCCCGGTAGCGCTCCCAGTCGGTGACGGCCGCCTCGAAGGCCTCGATCTCGATCCCGGCGCGGTTCAGGTAGTGGTCGACGACCTCGCCGCCGAACGCCTCTCGCGCCACCTCGCTCGCCGCGAACGCGTCGCGCGCCAGGTAGATGTTCGACGGCACCCGCGGCTTGTCGGACTCGTACGCATTGCCCTCGAAGACCTCCTCCAGCGGCAGCTCGTTGTCGATCCCGTGCAGCCCGGCGGAGATCATCGCGCTCAGCGCCAGGTAGGGATTGACGTCGGCGCCCGGCAGCCGGTTCTCCATCCGCAGCCCCTCGCCGTGGCCGACGACCCGCAGCGAGCAGGTGCGATTGTCCCGCCCCCAGGCGATCGCGGTCGGCGCGAAGGAGCCCTTGGCGAAGCGCTTGTAGCTGTTGACGTGCGGCGCATAGAGCAACGTCAGCTCCTCCATGCACGCCAGCTGGCCGGCGACGAAGTGCTCGAACAGCGCCTGGTCGGCGGCGAAGGCGTTCGAGCCGTCCTCCCCCGCAAGCGAGCAGTGGATGTGGCACGAGTTGCCCTCGCGCTCGTTGAACTTCGCCATGAAGGTGATCGCGTGCTCCTCCTGGGAGGCGATCTCCTTGGCGCCGTTCTTGTAGATCGCGTGGTCGTCGGCGCAGCCGAGCGCGTCGCGGTAGCGGAAGTTGATCTCGTGCTGGCCGAGGTTGCACTCGCCCTTGGAGTTCTCCACCTCCATCCCCGCCGCGGCCATCTCGTTGCGGATCCGGCGGATCAGCGGCTCGACCCGCGCCGTCCCCAGCAGCGAGTAGTCGATGTTGTAGAGGTTGGCCGGCTCGAGGTCGTGGAAGCCCTTCTTCCAGGCCTCCTCGTAGGTGTTGCGGAAGACGATGAACTCGAGCTCGGTCGCGGCCTTGGCGCTCATCCCGCGCTCGGCCAGCCGCGCCAGCTGCCGGCGCAGGATCTGCCGCGGCGAGGCGGCGACTTCGCGCCCGTCGGACCACTGCACGTCGGCCATCACCATCGCCGTCCCCGGCAGCCACGGCACCAGCCGCAGCGTCTCCAGGTCCGGGACCATCTCGAAGTCGCCGTAGCCGGTGTCCCAGGAGGCCATCGCGTAGCCGCCGACCGTTTCCATGTCGACGTCGACGGCGAGCAGGTAGTTGCATCCCTCCGCCCCGTGCTCGAGCACGTCGCCGAGGAAGTGGGACGCGGTCAGCCGCTTGCCCTGCAGGCGGCCCTCCATGTCGGCGATCGCGAGCAGCACGGTGTCGACCGTGCCATCCGCGACCGCCTTCTTCAGCTCCTCGACGGTCACCCGCGGAACGTTACGCCGCCGCGGTCACGGCCGGGCGGGGCCGACCTCGGGCTCGGCTCCGATCGCTTCCTCGATTTCGATCTCGCGCACCTGCCCGGTGAAGTGCTTGCGGGCGGTCGTCATCCACCCAATCCAGGCGAGGAGGATCACCACACCCACCGTCAGCGGCGCGTAGTTGAACGACTCCCAGGTGAATTCGTCGTTCCAGGGAACCGCGAGCGGGGTGAAGGGCAGGCAGAAGATGATCGTGATCAGGCCGACCCAGAAGGTCGCGAACGCGTTCATCCACCTGTACTTCTTGCCGTTGTTCCAGGGGCCGGGCTCGAAGTCGTCGCCCATCCGCCAGCGCAGGAAGATCGGGATCACGTAGGCGATGTAGAGGCCGATGACCGTGATCGAGACGACCGCGAAGAAGGCGAAGGGCACGTTTTCGCCGTTCCCCTTCAGCGCCGGCAGGGTGATGATCAGCGCCGCCATCGCCATCGCCAGCACGGCATAGACCGGCACCCGCTCGGAGTTGACCCGGGAGATCCGGCCCGAGAGACGTTTGCCGAAGCCTTTGTCGCGCGAGAACGCGTAACACATGCGCGAGGCGCTGGTCAGGCAGGCGGCGCCGCAGAAGAGCTGGCCGACGACGGAGATGATCAGGACGAACTTGCCCCAGCCGGTCCCAAGCGCTTCGGTCAGCAGGGTCGGGGCAAAGCCGAGCGCTTCGTTGGCGCCGTCGACATCGGTGACCGCGAAGGTGATCGCCAGCAGCACGATCCAGCCGATCAGCGCCGAGTAGAAGATCGACTTCCAGACTCCCTTCGCCGCCGATTCGGAGGCGCCGTGCGTCTCCTCGGAGATGTGGGCCGAGGCGTCGAAGCCGGTGATCGTGTACTGGGTCAGCAGGAACCCGAGCGGCAGGACGTAGAACCAGTACATGCCGTCGATGAAGCCGCTGTTGTTGATCCGGTGGCCGAAGACGAAGCTGAAGCTCTGGTGGCCGTCGGGGACGACGATCAGGACGAGCACGATCGCGGCGACGCCGATCACGTGCCACCAGACCGAGACGCTGTTGACCAGCGAGAGCATGTGCGTTCGTCGCACGTTTACCGCGGTGTGGAGGAGCAGGATCAGGGCGAAGAGGAGGAAGACCTCGCTGAGGATGTGCACTTCATCGCCGAAGTTGACCCCGAGGATGTTCACTTCGTAGAGGCCGAGGACGACGTTGAGGAAGGTCGCGCAGGCGTAGTCGACCGAGGCGACCACGGCGACCAGGCCGATCAGGTTGAACCAGCCGGTGAACCAGGCCCAGATCGGGCCGCCCAGCCGTCCCGCCCACCAGTAGATGCCGCCGGCGGTCGGGTAGGCGGAGACCAGCTCCGACATGCAGAAGCCGATGATCAGGATCGGGATCGAGATCAGCGGCCAGCCGATCGAGATCGCGATCGGGCCGCCGTTGTTCCACGCCTGCCCATAGGTCGTGAAGCAACCGGCGAGGATCGAGATGATCGTGAACGAGATCGCGAAGTTGGAGAACCCGCTCCAAGCTCGATTCAGAGACTGTTTGTAGCCCAGCTCGGCGAGTCGCTGTTCGTCGCGACTCGGGGACGAAACACTGCTCTCCATCAACCTCTCCCTTCAGTAGCAACCCAGGCTTTGGGGATAAAAGGTCTGCCGAACCGACCTAACGGTTCGGGGGCGAGCCTAGACCCAGCCCTTGACCGCTGTCAATGGCAGGAGAGAATCTTCTCCTCGCCTCCACCCCATGCCCTCTCTCGATGACACCCTCGGACCGATCTCAGCGCGCCTCGGCGAGATCGAAGGCGACCCCGTCCCACTCGAGGGCGGGATCACCAACCGCAATTACCGGGTGCGATTCGCCGGCGAGGACCTCGTCGTGCGGCTGCCGGGCAAGGACACCGCGCTGCTGGAGATCGACCGCGCCGCCGAGAAAGCGGCCGGGGAGCTGGCCGCGGCAGTCGGCGTCGGCCCGGAAGTGGTGGCGATGCTCGACGACCCGCCCTGCCTCGTCACCCGCTTCGTCGTCGGCGAGCCGATCGGCGCCGAGGAGCTGCGCCAGCCGGCGACGCTGGCCGAGGTGGCGGCGGCGCTGCGGGCCCTGCACTCGTGCGATGAACGGCTGCCGACCGAGTTCTCGGGCTTCCGCATCGTCGAGACCTACGCGGCGCGGATCGCCGAGCGCGGCGCCGAGGTCCCCAGCTCGTATGAGTGGGCGATGGCCGCCGCGCACCGGATCGAAGCGACACTGGTCGGCCCCGAGCACGAGCCGGTCCCCTGCCACAACGACCTCCTCTCGGCCAACTTCATCCGCTCGCCGCAGGGGCTGCGGATCGTCGACTGGGAGTACGCCGGCTGCGGCGATCGCTACTTCGACCTCGGCAACTTCGCCGTCAACAACGAGCTCGACCCCTCGCAGGAGGCGGAGTTGCTCGCGGCCTACTTCGAGTCGCCGGCGAGCCCGCGCCGGCTCGCCTCGCTGCGGCTGATGCGGTTCATGTCCGACTTCCGCGAGGCGATGTGGGGGGCGGTGCAGAGCACGATCTCCGACCTCGACTTCGACTTCACCGAGTACTGCGCCAAGCACTTCGACCGCATGCGCGAGTTCGCCGGCGAGGGACGGCTGGAGGAGCTGCTCGAGGAGGCGGGCGGTGCCGCGAGCTGAGCTTCCCGACCGGGCCCGCTGCGTGATCGTCGGCGGCGGGGTCGGCGGCACCTCGCTCGCCTACCACCTGGCGAAACTCGGCTGGGAGGACGTCGTCCTGCTCGAGCGCTCGCAGCTGACCTCGGGCTCGACCTTCCACAGCGCCGGGCTGGTCGGGCAGCTGCGCGGCTCGGTCTCGCTGACGAAGATGATGATGCACTCGGTCGACCTCTACAGGCGGCTGGGCGAGGAGTCCGAGTTCGACCCGGGCTGGGTCGAGTGTGGCGGCATTCGCCTCGCCTCCAGCGAGGAGCGGATGGAGGAGCTGCGCCGCCAGGCGGGCTGGGCGAAGACCTTCGGGTTGCCGCTGGAGCTGATCTCCGCCGAGGAGGCGAAGGAGATGTTCCCGCTGATGTCGACCGACGGGGTGCTCGGCGCCGCCTGGCTGCCGACCGACGGCTACATCGACCCGGCCCAGCTGACCTACGCGCTCGCCGACGGCGCCCGCCGGGGCGGCTGCCGCATCTTCACCAACACCCGGGTCACCGGGATCGAGGTCCAGCGCGGCCGCGTCCGCGGCGTCCGCACCGACAAGGGCGACGTCGAAGCCCAGGTCGTCGTCGACGCCGGCGGCATGTACGCGGCCGAGATCGCCCGCCTGGCCGGCGTCCGCGTCCCGGTGATCCCGATGTCCCACCAGTACCTGGTCACCCAGCCGCTCGACGCGGTCCGCGAGGCGCGCGGCGAGGAGCGCCGGCACCTGCCCACCCTGCGGGATCCCGACCTGCTCGTCTACTACCGCGAGGACGGGGACGGGCTGGTGATGGGCGGCTACGAGCGGCGCAGCGAGGCGGCGTTCCTGCCGGGAGGGCCGCGACGGGTGGAGGCGATCCCGCCGGACTTCAACGGCCGCCTGCTGGAAGAGGACTGGGACCGCTTTGAGGAGATCACCGAGAACTCGAAGCGCCGCGTCCCGGCGATGGAGCAGATCACCGTCACCAAACTGATCAACGGCCCCGAGGCCTTCACCCCCGACAACGAGTTCTGCCTCGGCGAGACCGAGGTCGCCGGCTTCTTCGTCTGCGCCGGCTTCTGCGCCCACGGCCTCGCCGGGGCCGGCGGGATCGGCAAAGTCGTCGCCGAGTGGATCGTCGATGGCGAGCCGAGCCTCGACCTCTGGCACATGGACATCCGCCGCTTCGGCGCCCAGTACCGCTCCCCCGCCTACACCCACGCGCGGGTCGAGGAGACCTATGAGACCTACTACGACATCCGCTACCCCAACCACGAGCGGCAGGCGGGGCGGCCGTTGCGGGTCTCGCCGGCCAACGTCTGGCATCGGGAGCACGGCGCCGCCTTCGGCGAGAAATCGGGCTGGGAGCGGGTCAACTGGTACGAGCGCAACGCCGCCGCCGGGGACGAGGGGCTGCGGCCGCGCGGCTGGGCCGGCCAGCACTGGTCGCCGGCGATCGGCGCCGAGCACCGCGCCGCCCGCGAGGCGGTCGCCCTCTTCGACGAGTCCTCCTTCGCCAAGCTCGAAATCGAGGGGGTCGGGGCGGAGACCTTCCTCGAAGTCCTCTGCGACAACCGGGTCTCCCGCGAGGTCGGCCAGATCACCTATACCCAGATGCTCAACCACCGCGGCGGGATCGAGTGCGATTTCACCGTCGCGCGGCTCGACGAGAACTGCTTCTCGATCGTCACCGGCACCGCCTTCGGCAACCACGACCGCGAGTGGATGCGGCGCCACCTCCCCGACGGCGACGAGGTGATGGTCCACGACGTCACCTCGCAGTGGGCCTGCTTCGGGATCTGGGGACCACGGGCGCGCGCGGTGCTGCAGCCGCTGACCCCGCAGGACCTCGGAAACGAAGCCTTCCCGTACATGACCCTGCGGGAGACGACGCTGGGCCACGTGCCGGTGCGGATGCTGCGGGTGACCTACGTCGGCGAGCTCGGCTGGGAGATCTACTGCCCGACCGATTACGGGCTCGGGCTGTGGCAGGCGCTCTGGGAGGCGGGGCAGCCGCACGACATCGTCGCCGGCGGCTACCGGGCGATCGACAGCCTGCGGCTCGAGAAGGGCTACCGCGTCTGGGGCACCGACATCACCCCGGACGAGACCCCCTACGAAGGCGGCATCGGCTTCTGCGTCAAGCTCGACAAGCCGGTCGGCTTCGTCGGCGAAGACGCGATCCTGACCGCGAAGGAAGAAGGGCCGCGAGCGCGACTGCGCTGCCTGACGCTGGCCGATCCCCGCTCGATCGCCCTCGGCAACGAGCCGGTCCGGGTCGGCGGCGAGATCGCCGGCAGGGTGACTAGCGGCGGCTTCGGCTACACGGTCGGGCGCTCGATCGCCTACGCCTACCTGCCGCCCGAGCACGAGCCGGGGACCGCGGTCGCGGTCGAGATCTTCGGCCGCTGGGTCGAGGGTGAGGTGGCGACCGAGCCGCTCTTCGACCCCGAGGGCGAGCGCGTCCGCGGCTAGACGGAGACCGGCGCCGGCAGCAGGCCGGCGAGGATGTGCTCGGTGCCCTCGGTGTGCTCGCGCATCTGCCGAACCGCCCGCACCGCGTCGCCCTTACGCAGCGCCTCGACCAGGCGGGCGTGTTGCTCGTTGGACCGCGCCAGGACCTCCGGCGGGTGGGCGATCAACGCGATCAGGTCGCTCATCTGCGACTGCACGTCGGTCATCGCGCTGAGCAGGCGCGGCGACTGGGCGGCCTCGGCGATGTCGAGGTGGAAGCGGATGTCCGTGCGCCGGTACTCCTCGAAGTTCTCCAGCTCACCGGCCATCTTCGCGACCAGCACGTCGAGCCGGTCGAACTGAGCCGTGCTTCCCCGCTCCGCGGCCAGCTGCACCGAGCCGAGCTCGATCGCCACCCGGTAGTCGAGCACCGCCCAGGCACCCTGGTCGAGCGGCTCACCGTCGACCTCGGTGAGCGGCGGCCGCTCGGCGACGAAGGTGCCGCCGGTCCGCCCCCGCAGCGAGACCAGGTGCCCGCTCTGCACCAGCGCCGTCAGCGCCTGCCGCAGCGTCGAGCGCGAGATCCGCAGCTTGCCGGCCAGCTCCCGCTCCGGCGGCAGTTTGTCCCCCGGCGCCAACAGCCCGAGCCGGATCGCGCTCCCCAAGCGCTCCACCGTCTCCTCGAACGTACTCGCCGGCTGGACCGGCATGAACACAGCCTCCAAGGCCGCGTCGCGCTCCATGCCGACAACCGTACCGCCGGTTAGGAATCCATGTGCCGGTTGAACGCCTCGCGAGCGAGATCGCTGAGCGAGCGGCCTTCCTTGTCCGCCCTGGCCCAGGCGGCTTTGTAGAGGTCGGGCGGAACGCGGAAGCTGACGCGTGGGGAGAGACCATTTGGGCCGAGGGAAGGCCGGCCAACGTAGCGGCGTTCGAGCTCAGACGGATCAGGCGGGTTCCGCTCGATTTCCTCGGCCATTTCTGCGGCGACCTCCTCCGTGATCACCATGCCGGACCGGGTTACCCCGAGAATCTCCTCGTCGTCTTTTTTCTTTTGTTTTTTCACTTTGCCCACTGACGTGCCTCCTCGTAGAACCCCCGAAACCGATTTCGCATGTTCATCGCGTGGATCACGACGAACCCTTCGTCGTCCTCTTCGACCGCCACGACCTCGAGTGCGACTCCCTCGAGATCATCCCCGACGAACACAATCCGCTGGCTGACATCAGAGTGCGCCGGCCTCCGATGCCGGTTGACCAGCTGAAACCCACAGTGCTGGACGACGTACAGGGACCGCTCCCTCGAAATCCGATGCTTCGTCGCTGAACGGGCGAACGTGAACCGCGCTTCCTCAGGCCAAACATTCTGTCTGACAGAATAGCGGAGCCGGGGGTCAACTAGTTGTCTGAGCACCCGCATTAACAACCAAGGCGGGTTGACCTCTTCGTAGCGCGTTTTCGGCACGAAGACGAATGCCCGGCCGTCCTCAGATAAATGCAGATAGCTCCTCGTCCAATAGTGCTTGTACATCTGCAGACGGGTGCCGTCGGCCAGTTGCACCGTTCCCATCCACATGAAGTCATCGACGTGATCGGGCGCGAGGCTCAGCAGCGGCTCCCATTCGGGCGCATCGACCCGCAGGAGTTTTCCTCTGATCGGCTTTGGCGAAGGCACGGCCAGAACCTCCCGGGAAGGCAGTGACCGAACAAGACGCGGGAGTGCCGCTTGTGGAAATTCTCAGTCGCGGATCTGTGGAATCCGCCGATTCTGCTGGCCGTTGGGGGCCGCGGGCTCAGTCGCGGATCTTGACCCCTGCCTTCGCCTTGTTGTTCTTCAGGTTCGGGTCGGCGACACCGGAGCGGACTCGGGCCCGGACGCGAGCCTTGCTCGCTTTCACGGTCTTCACCTTCACCCGCAGCTTCACCACCTTGCCGGTGGCCACGTCGCCGAGGCGGCAGGTGAGCTTGCGCTTGCCGTTCTTCGGCTTCGCCAACTTGCAGGCGTGTTTGCCATTCAGCTTGGGTCCGGCCACCTTCGCCGCCGCCGGCACCGTGCCCTTGACGATCGTCCCGGTCGCCGCGCTCGGACCGGCGTTGCGGACCGCAACCAGGAAGGCGAGCTTGCCGCCCACCTGCGGCCGCTTCGGCTTCGGCTTGATCTTCAAACGGAGGTCGGCGCTGGCCGCCGCGCCACCAAGGCGCAGGCGACCGGTATCGACCTCATGGAATCTCCCACCTCATCATCGATTTTCAGTACGAGGCGATAGGTACCCGCGTGCCCCCGGCGAAAACCAGGCGCGCCGCTACGAGACTCGTCGATAGCGTTGAAATCAAACGGCAAAGAATTCCTGACCGGCGGTACCCTGAGTGGATGCCGGTCTTCGCCGTCCGCTTCAAGGGAATGCTGACGGGAGCCGAGCGCGGGCGCCTGGCCGAGGCCGGGATCGAGCTCGCCGGCAGCAGGTCCTCGATGCGGGCCGGCAGCGAGGAGACCGGCACCGTCGGCATCGGCCGCCCGATCTACACCGTCAGGCTCGAGGCGCCCGACGAGCACGAGGCGCTGACAAGGGTCCGCGAGGCGATCGAACCGGACACCTCGAACTTCTCCGGCTGGGAATCCGGCCCGGCCTGACCGCGCTACGAAGCTTCATGACTCTCTCCCTCGAGCCTTGACATTCAGCGCGCCACGCGCGCGTCGGGGCAACCTAGCATCGCGCGAAGAGTTCCTTACCGAATCCGACCGCAGACGAAAGGTTGCGCTAAGATGGCCGTGACGATGCCTACGGAGAGCCAGATAGATCAACGTCTCAATGACCTGAACAGAAAGGTCGACGATGGCTTCGCGCGGGTCGACGAAAACTTTGCTCGGGTCGATGAGGACATCCGCGAACTTCGTGCCGACATGAAGAGCGGCACCACGGAACTTCGTGGCGAGATGAAGGAGCTCCGTGGAGAGATGAAGGAGTTCCGTGGGGAGATGAAAGAGCTCCGTGGCGACATGCACACCCGCCTCGACCACTTAGACGCGAAGTTCGATGCCAAGTTCGATCGCATGACCTGGGGTCTGGTGATCTCCGCCACCGGCATCATCGCCGCGATCGTCGGCAGGCCCTTCTAGCGCCACGGGCGAACTAGGCGCGCTAGCGCTGCTCGAACGTGTGCTGGTACTGCGTGGGAGGGCCGCCGCCGTAGATCGGCTTGAAGGGCTCCTGCTGGGTGCAGGGCGGGGCGGCAATAGCGGCGGTGCTGGTCTGGCCGCCGAAGGCGTAGTACTGAATCCGTTCGAACAGAAGCTTGGCGTTTTCGTCCTGCGTCCGTTTGATTTTCGTGGGATCTTCGAAGTCTCTGGTGACCGTCGCGCGTTCTTTGAAGGCGGGGTCTTCCCAGGCGTTGGGATCGAGCGTGGCGATGATCCCGGTGGTGCAGTGACCGGTCTCGAAGCTCGGCAGGCCTGCGACGAGCCCATCAGCCCATTTTGGCGGGCTGTACGCACTAGTGCGGTTGATCGCCAAGCGACGTGGGTAGGTCGACAGGGTTTCGGGATTCATTCCTCCCATGATGCGGAGATAGTGCGGCTGCTCAGCGTCTTCGGGTTCGCCTTCGTTCGGGGGGAGTTCTCCATTCAAAGTTGCCGCGAGGTTGCCAAAGAACGCGGCGAGATCCACTCGGTAGAGCTTCAGCCCCACCAAGACCGGGTTGAGGTTGCGAATGAATGGATCGACCGCTCGTAGGAGCGGGGGGAATTCGTCGCGGAAGATCGTCCGCAGAGCCGCGAACCCGGTTGGGGCCCGTTTGATCACTGGACCCAGTCCTTCGAAGAAGGCCTTCGACTCGGGTGCCAGCTTCGAAAGGGCGATCAGGGTCGGCGACAGCTCTTCAGCTGCCGGGACGAGCTGGCGCGACAGCGGATCGGCGTTCTGCGCGAAGCCTTTGAGGCGAGCGAAGGTCAGCCGCGACTCGTCGAGGAAGGTCGGGAAGGCGCGGAAGAGGGCTTCGATGTCGCGGTCACGTCGCGCGGTCGTTTGGAAGACGGCGTTGGAGCTCTGGATCAAATCGGCGAGCTGACCTTCGCGGCCGCGTAGGGCCTGGAAGGTGGTGGCGCCGTTGCGGAACAGTTGCCCCACGGCCAGGCGCTGGCTGTCGAGGGTGCGAAAGAGCTGGTCGAACTCGGTGACGGTGGGGTCGAGGCCCCCCAGCGCGTAGGAGAGGTTCTGGCCCTGGCCGTTGATCGCCACCGCGGCTTCCTGCATCCATTCCTGGAAGGCGGCACGGGTGCGGCCGTTGAAGGTGCGGAAGATCTCGTCGAGCTGAACCGATTCAGCGATGTTCGCCTCCGGCAGGGTGCCGCCGTCCGCGAGCTCGGGCCCCTTGCCCGCCCCGGGCGAGAGTTCGATGTAGGTCTCGCCGAGGAGGGTTTTGGTGCGAAGGATCGCGCGGGTCGACTCCGGCAGCGGCGCGTATTGAGCGTCGATCGCCGTGATCGCGAGCGCTTGTCTGCCATTCGGTGCGAGTTCGATCTTCTGGACTTTGCCGACGTTGACGCCGGAAATACGAACGTCGGACTGTTCGGCCAACTGGGTCGCCTCGTTGAAGGGGACCTTGACCTCGTAGGTCTTGGCGCGGAAGGGGGTGGGGCCGCCGAAAGTGACCCAGAGGAATAGCAGGATCCCGAAGCAGGACAGCGCGAATCCGGTGATCACCAGGAGCTGCGTAGTGCTGGGCGCGCGCTTACTCATTTTTTCGTCTTTTCGATGTATTCGCAGGTGTTGCCGGGTTCGTCGGTTTTGAAGGAGACCGGAATTTCTTCTTTGCGTGGAATCTGAAGCAATTCCAGGAGGGTCTGTAGGAAAGGCTCTCCCTTTGCGGTTCCCGAGCCGCCGAGCTGATAGCCAAGGTCAGCTCCGGTGCAAGAAATCACGACCAAGCCCCTCAGGATCGGCCCGCCAGCGTCCTGAAGCGTGAACGCGGAATTGAAGTTGTGGTTGAGCCAGGGCAGGTAGAACAGGTAGCTCTGTCGTGAATCGTTGGGCTTGTAGGTCAGCTCGTTGAGGAACGAGTTGAAGCCACCGAGTGAGTTGCCGAAATTGCGGACCGTCTTCTCGAACGGCTCCGCCGCTTCCGTCCCGTGGGTCAGCACCGGCCGAATCTCTCTGGTGAAGGGCCGGATCTGGTCGCGGATCGGAGCGGTGGTCTGGCTGAAGAGCTTCTCCGTGGCGTCGAGCGCAGGCCCCAGCGCCTGCGCCTGCGGAATCAGTTTGATCAGCGCCGGGTAGGCGACCTGCGAGAAGCGGTTGGAGCTGGCCAGCCCAGCACGCGCAGCCTGGAGCGCGGAGGGGAATTCCTGGAATGCGTCTTGGACCGATGCCTGCTGGTTGGCGAAGTTGCCGAGCGCATCCTTGGAGGAGGTGACGAAGCGCTTTACCGCGGCGTCGTGGCGGGCGAGTTCGTTGGTCACCAAGCCGAAGTTGTGGATCACCCGCGAGAGAGCGACGTGGCGGGCAGCAACAGCTTTGTTGAGCTTGGCGGTGTAGTGGACGAAGGGCTGGAAGCGGCGGAGGGCATTCGAAGCCTGCTTGCCGCGGCCGCCGACTCCCTGGGCGCCGCCGGCGACGAGCAGCTGGATGTACTGACGGGTGTCGGCGTCGAGGGTGGCGAGGAAGGCGTCGAGGTTGGTGTTCGGTTCGGTCTGGGCGAGGGTGAAGTGGGCGCCGTCCTCGATGTGGCGATCGCCGCTGCCGGGTTCGATCTCGACGATCATGTCGTTGAGGTTGGTTTTCGGGCGCAGCAGCAGAGTGGCGTTCGGGTGGATCAGCTCCATGTACTGCGGCTCGATGTCCATACCGACGACCGCATGGCCGTTTTCGAGGTCGACGGACGCGACCTTGCCGATCTGGATGCCAGCAATGTCCACTGCCTGGCCCTGGCCCGGAGTCACTGCCTGCGCGGTCGAGAACTCGGCGGTGACGTGGTCGAATTCTTCGCCGACCAGCGGCAGCCAGGCCGGCAGCGAGGCTTTCTGCTGGGTGAAGATGCCGAGCATCATCACGATGCCCGCAAAGGCGAGGACGAAGATCGCGATCGTGTCCTTGCGATGCCCGCGCGCCTGGCGTCCGAGCCAGGAGCGGAAGTGTTTCCAGCGGCTGACGCCGGCTTCCCGGTCGGTCATGGGCTCACCTCCGCGACAGAAGGTGAGGCCGGGCCGACTTGGCCGAGAGGCCCATTTACATCAGGCACCGGATTCGTGTAGCAACGAACTTCCGGCTTGAGGGGCGGCCGCTTTGCGATCCTTGGCTGCGTACCCACCGGATCTTCGATGGTATGCGCGTAATTGATTTTGTCGCTCAGCGTGGCTTTATTGCCGAATGGATTCGGTTCACCGACTAGCACCGGGCCGCCGCCTGCCTGTGCCCGTGCATACGGACCGTTTCCATCGAAGTTCTGTGCCATCCCGGCGAAGTTGACGAGGTTGTAGAGGAACTCGCGGTAATTGGGTTGTCCCGTGCTGAAGCGGTCGTTGATTACCTGATTACCGGTCGGGACCATCACCTTGGAGGTGCAGAGGCTGAGCCGGTTGAGCTGTGGCAGCGTGATCTTCTTGCTCGCCTGAGCGGCGCCGGCGAGGGCGGGGGTGGATTCGCGAAGGAGCTTGACGACGCCGCCCGCCTCTTTGCCCGAGAGCAGTGGCCGGACCTGCGCGAGGAAGGGTTTCGACGCGCTGATCAGGCCGGGGAGCTCTTCGACCGCGGGCTCGAGCTCGATCGCGTACGTGCGCAGCGGCGGCAACGAGCGGTTGAGGCTGACCAGGGAGGCATGGGTGATGCGGAGCGTCGGCGCCAGGAGATGAATCGTCGTGGTCAGGTTGTTCGACTGGTTGGCGAGAGCGCCGGTGAAGACGTCGAAGTTGACGATCAGGCCCTGGAGATCGCGCTGGCGGCTGGCGAAGGCTCCGAATGCGCGGCCGGCGCTGGAGACGAGACGGGAGAGGTCCTTCTGCTGGGTGCCGAGAAAGGCGTTGGTGACCTGGGCGCTGTAGCGGCCGGCGTCGCCGCCGTACTGGAAGGCTCCGTTGAGCGCTTCGGCACCGGACTTGCCTTTGACCTCCGGCAACTGCGTGAGGTCTTCCTCCGCCGTCGGTTCGTGGTTGAGCGCGGTGCCATATCCCTCGAGCAGGCGGCTGAGGTCGGCGCGAACGGGCGACTGCAGGACGCTGAGAACTTCGTCGATCTGGACAGCGGTGGAGGTGCGGCTGACCGGGATCGTCGCGCCGCTGTCCATCTCCGACGCGCTGGGGCTGCCGGGGTCGAGTTCGACGAAGAAATTTCCCTCGAGGAAGATCCGCGGCCGGATCGCAGCGAAGGCATCGTCGTGGATCGGCCGGCCGGATGAGTCGACGGTGAAGCTGACCTTGGTGTTGTCACCGTCGCGCTCGGTCTTGATCACTTTGCCGACGTCGACTCCCGCGATCCGGATCGGCGAGTTGAGCGCGATGTTGGCGGAGTTGGAGAAGGTCGCGTTGAGTTCATAGCCGCGGCTGGTGAACGGCACGTGTTTGGTGAAGGCCAGGTAGGGACCGACCGTGAAGATGAGGATGAAGATGATCGCGATCAGGGTGTTGCTGGGCCGCCACTTGATCCTGCCGGTGCCAGCGGCGGCTGCGCGACGATCTCGCTCGGGGAGGCGGCTCATTCGCTCTCCTTCCCGCGGGTGTCCGTTCCCCAGAGTTCCGGGGCATTGCCGATCACGGTCTTGCCGGTCACATACTTCTCGTTACCGGCTTCACATACGTTGCCCTGTCCGGGGGCTGCCGTTTTCGGATAAGGGTTGTAGTGGAGGTGGTTTTTGGTGCGGTTCGGAGAGGAATCATTGGCAGGCGCACCTGCAAACGTGCTCTCGCTGTTAGGCCCTTCTGGAGGTGCAAAGGAAATGAACTGGAGCCAGTTGCCGTTGCTGTTCCCCTGGCTGTTTGCGTTCGCCAGGAATTTGAAGGTCAGCGACCAGTAGTTGCAAACAGTTTGGCTAGGCGTGATGTATGCCAGCGACGGCTCGAGGAGCCGATTACTGTCGGTCAGAAGTTCGAGTCCGTTGAAGACGCCGGGCGCTTCCTGGAAGCCCACCAGCGCCTTAGCCGTCGGTTCCAGCTGGTTGTAGAGGACCGGCGAGGCGTTTAAGACCGGGATCCCTGCGTGAAGGGATTCGGCGATCACCGGCGAGGTCTTGGCCAGAGCTTTGGCGCCGGGCTGGAGGGCGGTGAAGAAACGGGCCGTGTCCTCCAGGAAGGGCCGGATCGCCGGCAGGTCGGCGTTGACCTCGTCGAGGGTGGGTGGGCTCTTTTCGATCGTTTCCTGGATGTAGGGGCGGGAGACGCGGGCGAAGGCGGCGAAGGTGCGGTCGAGGGCGACGAACATCTGCGCCTGCGTCTCGGCAACTGGGGCGACGGTCGCGGAGAGGGCCTCGAGCGAGCGCCAGAAGCCGGCGAAGTTGGTGCTCGGTTCGACGATCTTGCGGAGGATCGGCTGGCCGTTGACGACGAGGCGGCGCAGGGCCCCGATCGCTTCGTTCAGCTGCGGGCCGCGCCCGGCGAGGGCGTTGCCGAAGCCGGCGAGGTTCTGGCGGATCGCGTCGCGGGTCGGTTCGTCGAACATGTCGAAGAACTCGTCGATGTCGACCGGTTCCGGCTTGGCGGAGGTGACCGGGATCATTTCCCCCGCCTCGAAGCCCTCGTCCGACTCTCCGGGAGTGACCTGGAGGAACTTGAGGCCGAGAGCGGACTTGGGCCGGACCGTGATCGTCGAGTCGACCGGCAGCGGTTCGGCGTTCTTGTCGAGGCTGAGCGAGAGTTCGGCGGCCACCTCGCCGTCTTCGAGCTGGACCGGGACGACCTCCTTGACGACGCCGACGCGGACGCCGCCGATCCGCACCTCGTTGCCTTTGACCAGGGCGTCGGCGTTGGGCACCCGCGCCTTGAGGTCGTAGGTGGAGACGAAGGGGAGGCCGTTGTTGGCGTTGTAGGCGAGGAAGACGGCGACGATCACGACCAGCACGGTCACCGCTCCGACCAGGATCGGGCTGCTCGCGACGCCGCTGATTCCGCTGCGGTTCCTCATGGCCCGAGGAGGTAGTCGAGGAGGGGTTCGGTCCCCTCGGTTTTCGAGGACTGGGCTACCCCGGCTTCGGTACCAACTCCGGTGCTGTTGCCTTGGCCAACACCGATTGCCGGTCCGGGTTCGACCACGGTGCCGCCACTCTGTTCCGCCGAGCTCCGGAGGAGAAGCCGGTAGAGATCGGCAGCGCTCGTATTTGCGGCTTCGGCGGCATTCGGGCCGTTGAACCGGGCGGTACAACCGCCACCGTCCGTACCACCTGGGCGGCCGGCATATTCGAAGCAGGTCGAAAGCGTTACTCGGGTGCGGCCGAAGTGTCCGTTGTTGTCGAACCCGTTGAGTGACGCCGCGGTCCCATAGATCAATTCGGTAAGCCCGTCCCACCCACCGGTCTTCTTGATGTCGACAAGCAGCTTCGCCAGGTCGCCGGTGGGCTTCACGCCGGACTTGGCCAGGTCACGCGCCTTCTTCACCACCGGATCGGCTTCGGCGAAGATCGGTCCGGAAGCTTCGCCCGCGTCGCCGAGGCTCTTCAACGAGACGGTCAGCGCTTCGGAGAACGGGGTCAGCGTCTTCGTCGCATCGGTCAGCGCAGGCGCCGCGGTGCCGAAGTCTTCGAGCAGCGGCGTGCCGGCGTCGGAGAAGGTCTTCAGGCTCTTCATCGTCTCGCGGAACTCGGCGAGGAAGGTGGGGAATTTCTGCAGCGCCTCTTCCAGTTCCGGACCCTTTTCGGAGCTCGCTTCGCCAGCGGCGCCGGCGTTGGTGAGGAAGCCGGCGACGGCGCGGCGCTCGCGCGAGAGCGGCTCGAGGATCGCGTCGGAGTCGCTCGCCAGCTGGGCCAGTTCGTCGCGCTGAGCGGAGAGGATCCCGAAGAGACGGTCGACGTCGCGGAGGACGGGGTTGGCCCGTTTGACCAGGACCTCGAGGTCTTCGCCGCGGCCGGCGAGGGCGCCGCCGAGTTCGTTGAAGATGAGGCGGAAGCGCTGCGCGTAGGGCAGGGACTGGATGTCGTTGATCAGATCCGGGTCGACGCTGGTGCCGTTGTTGCCGAGCGGCAGCAGGTACTGGCCTTCGCCGGCCTCTCCGTCTTCGATCTGCTCCAGCGGCGGCGGCGGCTCGCTGCCCGGCGCCCGCGGCAGGGTCGTGCGGCAGTCGACGAACTTCTCGCCGATCAGCGACTGCGGCCGGATCTGGCAGGTGGCGTCCTGGCGGAAGTCCTGGAAGCCCGGGTCGGTGATGTTCATGACGATGATCGCCTTGCCGGGCTTTTCCACCTGTTCGCCGTTTTCGTAGGCGACCGGCTCGCCGGGCATCGAGACGCCGACCGATTCGATCTGGCCGACGTTGGCGCCGGCTACGCGCACCTCCTCGCCCTTGACCATGAAGCCGCCGTTGTCGAAGACCGCGCGGACGCGGTAGCCGTCGGAGGAGCCGTCGCCGCCGGAGGCCAGGAGGACGACGACGACAACCGCCGCGACCAGGCCGAGTGCGAGTAGGACGCGTTTGCTCATGGTCCCGGGGGCACGTCGGAGGGGTCGCATTCGGAGGAGTCGACGCTGCCGCCGCCGACGAAGGGATTCGAGCCGTCGGCCGCGGGCTGCGTGGCGCCGCCGGGACAGCGGGTGTGGACTTCGGGCGTTTCGAAGGGCTCGTACTGCTGCGCTTTGGTGATCGGTTCCAGTTCAGAGGAGCCGGCGTCGTAACGGAAGAGGTTCTGCGCCGAGGTCGCCGCCCGCACGTAATGCCCGTTGCCGTCGTAATAGCCGGCGACCTGGCCCAGCTTGCTGAAGGCGTTGAACAGGTCCGGCGTGTACGCCCGGATGAAGTCGAGGTTCGGCTGGAAGTCGGCGATCGCCTGTTCGGAGTGCGGGAAAGCGTTCGAGGTCAGGTTCTGGACCTTGGGCAGCGTCGCCAGCAGGTCGGCGGTGTCGTTCGCCTTGCCCGGCTTGTTGACGACCAGGCGCAGGTTGCGGGTGAAGGGGACCAGTTTCTGGAACACCGGCCGCAGTTCGGCGAGGAAGGGCGCCAGGTCCTTGGTCGCCGGCTTGGCCGTGTCGATCAACGGTTCGATGTCGTCGAGCGCGGCCCGCAGGTTGACGAAGGTCGTGTTCGACTGGCGGAAGACCGGCGGCAGCCGCCGCAGCGAGGCGTCGAAGGCGGCGGTTTCCTCGGCGATCGCGTCGAAGGCGGTGCTGGCGTTGGAGATCGCACTCGAGAGCTGCTCGCCGCGGCCCGCGACCGCGGTGGTCAGCCGCGAGGAGCTGACGACGAAGCGGGAGAGGAGCCGCTGGTCGGCGTTCAGTTCCTGGGCGAATGCGCCGGCGCGGTTGAGGGCGCTGCCGAAGTATTTGTAGGCGTCGTTGGCGTTCTCCCCCTGGCCGGAGTAGATCGCCGCGTTGCCGCGGATGAAGTCCTGCAGGCCCTGGCGCACCCGAGGCGGGAAGGTGTTGAAGAACTGGTCGATGTCGATCGGGGTCGTCGTCGAGGCGAGGCCGAGCTCGGCGCCGTCGTCGAGCGCCGCTTCGCTGTTCGGCCCGGGGCTGATCGAGACGTAGTGGTTGGCGACGCCGGAGAGGGAGGTGGCGCGGATCGTCGCGGTGGTGCCTTCGTGCAACTCCTGGTCAACCGAGACGTGGACCTCGGCGAGGTTGTCGTCGGTGAGGCCGATGCTTTCCACCGTGCCCGCCGGAGAGCCGCCGATCAGGACCTGGTTGTCGGGGACCAGCTGGCCGGCGTTCTGGAAGACGAGGGTGTACTTGTGGCCGCCGTCGCCGCCGAGGAAGACGATCGCGAGGACGATCACCGCCACGGCGAGGGCAGCGATCGTCGCGATGCGGGCTGGGCTAGTCCCCCGGCTGGCCGCCGGGCCTCGCTCCTCGCCTGAAGATTTGGCAGCCAAACGAATCGTCGCTTGCTTTCCGATGCCCCCGGCCCCTCCGACCCGGTAGAACAGCTGCAGAATCGTATCCGAGGGGGTCGCTGCCAAGTCCCGTCCGAGCAGGGACTTAACTGGAAATCAACGCGCTACTCTGAGCCGTGGGGGTGGTTGGAAGAGATGGGAGAGGCGCCGCGTAATCCAACTCTAGGAGCAAGCAATGCGCAGACGTCCATTTCTAGTCGCGGCGAGCGCCGTTCTGGCCGCCGCGATCGCGGCATCGGCAGCATCGGCCGGGCCCACCGTCACCGGCCCTAACGGGAACACGCAGTCGATCGACTCGCAGATCCGGCCGAAGAGGCTTTCGAAGACGAAGTTCACGCCGGGGACGCTCGAAGTGACGACGCTGACGACGTCGACGACCGACCCGAACGGGGTCCCCAGCCCGGCGATCCACGCGACGATCGACTTCGACCGCAATGTCAGGCTCTACACCAAGGGCCTGCCGACCTGCGACCCGGGCAAGCTGCAGAACCAATCGACGGAAACGGCGGAACAGGCGTGCGGCAGCGCCAAAATCGGCACCGGCCACGCGATCGCTTACCTGAAAGCGGGCAAAGTCTACGAAGTGCCACAGACCGTGACCGCCTTCAACGGCAGTCCCCAGGGCGGCAAGCCGACGATCATCCTCCACACCTATGGGACGACCCCGCTGCAGGTCAGCCTCGTCCTCGAAGGGACCGTCAGCAACTACGGCAAGGAAGGCTACGGGCCCCGCCTCGACCTCAACGTCCCGCTGCTCGCCGGCGGCACCGGCGCGCTGAAGGAATTCAACGTCAAGATCGACAGAAAATGGCGCTACAAGGGCGAGAAACGGAGCTTCATCTCGGCCAAATGCGCCAACTCCAAGAAGCTCAAGGCCCGCGGCACCTTCACCTACCGCGATGGCCAAGCCCTGACCGCCTACTCGAAACAGAGCTGCAAGCAGTCGAAATAACCACGCCGGGAGGACCAGTGTCGAGTTTGTCGCCCTATAGAGGACAAACTCGACACGCTTCCCAAAGCAGCGGCTATTCGAGCAGCTGACCGGGCCGCAGCTTCACGGCCCTCGCAAGCTGGATTAGAGATCCCGTTAGAAAGACTGGGTGGCGATCAAGGCCGCGACGATTGCGATGACACCGGTGTAATGGGCTCGCTGCATGCCGTCGAAGCGCGAGTTCATTTCGCTCCGCAGCTCGCGAATGTCTCCGTCGGCTCGAGCCAGGCCGTCATCGATCTTTCGATCCACACGAGCGAAGCCTTCGTTCATCTTCTCGTCAGCCTGCTTGAAGCCAGCCTCCATCTTCTCGTCCGCGCGCGCGAAACCGACTTCCATTTTCTCGTCAGCCTGCCTGAAGCCGGCTTCCATTTTCTCGTCGGCCTGCCTGAAGCCCGCTTCCACTTTCTCGTCGGCCTGCCTGAAGCCGGCTTCCATCTTCTCGTCAGCCTGGTTGAAGCCAGCGTCCATCTTCTCGTCGGCCTGCCTGAAGCCCGCTTCCATCTTCTCGTCGGCACGTGCGAAACCCGCTTCCATCCTTTCGTCCGCGCGCGCGAGACCGGCTTCCAACCTTTCGTCAGCGCGGGCGAAGCCGGCTTCCATCTTCTCGTCGGCGCGCGCGAAGCGTTCGTCCATCTTCTCGTCGACCCGGGCGAATCCGGCTTCCACCGTCTTGATCAGTTCATCGAGGCGCTCGTCGGTCGGGCTCTTGGGTGGCGTCATCAGGTCCATGATCGTAGCGTAAGGGTTTGTCTGCACGGAACAAGGCGCTATCCGCGCAGAAGTGGAGATTCTTCGGCGAGGAACTGTGACTTCTAGACGCTGAGTTTCGGGATCACGCGTTCGAGCGGCTTCGGGAGCCACCAGACACGGTCGCCGAGGAGGAGCATCAGGGCCGGCAGCAGGACGATGCGGACGACGGTGGCATCGAGGAGGACGGCGACGGTGAGGCCGATCCCGAGCTGGCTGACGGTGGCGATCGGGGCGCCCGCGAAGGCGATGAAGACGACCATCATGATCAGCGCCGCGCCGGTGATCACGCCGGCGGTGCGGGAGAGGCCGAAGTCGACCGCGGCGGCGTTGTCGCCGTGGGTGTCGTAGTGCTCGCGCATGCGGCTGAGGAGGAAGACGGCGTAGTCGATCGAGAGGCCGAAGACGAGGCCGAAGATCAGGGTCGCGCCGACCGCGTCGACGTAGCTGTGCCCGCCGAGGGGCCAGTCCTCGGGGACGTGGAAGAGCAGGGTGAGAACGCCGAAGGCGACGGCGACCGTGAGCAGGTTGAGCGCCACGGCGATCGCCGCCAGCAGCACCGCCCGCAGGACGACCATCAAGACGAGGAAGGTGACGACCGTGATCGCGATGATCACCCAGGGCATCCGCTCTCGAGTGACGCGACTGTAGTCGTTGACTTCGGCGGGGCCGCCGGCGACACCGGTCTCGAGCCCGGTGTCCGTGGACAGCTCGGCGGCCTTCCGGTTCAGCTCCTCGTTGAGACGAATCGAGCCGGGGCTGTTGAAGGTGTAGTCGGGGATGACGAGCATCGTCGCCGCCTGGCCGCCACGATCGAGGTCGATCGTTTCGTTGATCTGCGACCGCGTCGCCGGCGGCGTGCCATCGAGCGCGGAGAGCACGAAGTAGCCGGAGTTGAAGAGTCCCGGGCTCGATTTGGAAACCTGGCCGATCTGGTCCCGGAATCGCCGCTGGTTGGACAGCACCTGCACGCTGCCTTCTTCCAGCCCGCTTTCCAGCGGCTCGGTTTCCTCGACCCCGCTGGCGAGGCCCTCTTCGAGGGCATTGGCGCCGTCGCCGAGTTCGTCGAGACCTTTGACCAGAGCCAGCGTGCCGCCGCTCAGCTGCGACAGCCCGTCGCCGAGGCGGCCGGCTTCCCGGGCCAATTTGGCCGAGCCGGCGGCGAGCCGCTTGCTCGCCCCCCGCAGTTTTTCCAGCCCGTCGCTGAGTTTTTCGGCCCCGGTGAGGAGTTGCTTCAGGTTGCTCTTGGTGGAGCCGATGGCGAAGGTGACCTTCTTCGCTTCTTCGTGGTCGGCCAGCAGGCGTTCGTTCAGCGCGACCAGTTCAGCCGGGAGGCCGGCGTAGGGCTCGAGCTCCGGCGTCTCCGGCACCGGGTCGTAGGGCGCGCCGGTGACGGGGTCGGTCCCGCTCGCCGCAGCCACCGTTTTCCGCGCCGCTTCCAGCGCCGCCGCGTATTCGGGGTCGCCTTTACCGACGGTCATCGTCTGCAGCCGGGCCAGCGCTTCCTTCGCCTGCCCTTCGGTCACCCGCGCCGGCGGGATCAGTTCCGGCAGCCTCCCGTTCGCGTCTTCGTTCAGCGCCTTCTGCAGCGCCCGCGAGCGGACCTGGGCGTTCGCGGTCAGGTTGGGAATGACCCCGTCGCGCAGAGCGAGCTTGAGGCTGAGCGCGCCGAAGGAAGCGGTTTCGATTGCGCCGGCCAGCCGCTCCGTCCCGACGGCGAACCTGTCGAGCGCGTCGATCGCTTCGTCGCTGCCCCCCACGGCTCTGCTCAGGCCGCGGCCGATTTGGGTCGCCCCCTCGGCGGCGCGATCGGAGCCGAGCGCCAGCAGACCGGCGCCGTCACTCGCTTCGGAGATCCCTTCACGCAGCTGTCCGACCCCGCCGGCGGCGACCTCGAGCTGGCGCCCGAGGCGCGCCAGCTGTTTGATCTGTCCGGTATCCCCTTCGCTGGAGAGGAAGGAGTTGCCGAACTGCTGCAGCGGTCGCACCTGTTTGACCACGGGGCCGGGGCCGATCACCGTCCGCACACCGGGCCGTTTGGCCACCTCGACCTGGAAGTCTTCTATCGCGGCGATGTTCGTCGCGCCGGTGATCGGCCCTTCCCTGGAAACGGCGACCACCTGGAAGGGCGCCTCGTAGCCCGGGCCGATCGCCTGCGTCACCAGTTCGGCGTCCAGGCGGGCGGGGGCGTCCCGGTCGAGCTGCTCGGTGTCCGGCGGTCCGGTCTTCAGGCCGAGCGCCGGGACCGCGAGGAGGAGGAGCACGCCGCCGATCAGCGCCGCGGCCACGGCCGGCCGCCTCAGCGCCGCACCGACCAGCGTCATCAGCCGCGAGCGGCCGCCCGCCGGGGCGGTGGCCCCGAACCGCCAGCGGTCGACGTTCGGCCCCAACAGGGTGAGGATCGCCGGGGCGATGAGGATCGCCTCGATGACGCTGAGGATCACCACCATGCAGACCGTCCCGGCGAGCGAAGCCAGTAGCGAGCCGGGGAGGATGAAGAGGGAGACGATCATCGAGAGCAGCAGGGTGCTGCCGGCGAAGCAGACGGTGCGCCCGGCATGGCGGCGGGTAAGCCGGGCGGCCTCGATCGGCTCCTTGCCTTCGGCGAGCTCCTCGCGGAAACGGGACACCATCAGCAGCGCGTAGTCGACTCCCAGCGCCAGGCCCATCATCGAGCAGACCACCAGCGCGAAGGAGTTGATCTCGAACCAGCCGGTGAAGAAGTAGAGGATGCCGCGCGAGGCGACGACGGTGATCGCGCCCAGGGCGAGCGGGATCGCAGCGGCGATCGGCGAGCGGAAGACGAGCAGGAGGATGATCAGCAGGAACGGCAGGGCGATCAGCTCACCGCGGTGGGTGGCGTCCAGGTTTTCCTGCTGGATCGCCGCCGTGAGGCTCGCGTAACTCGTCTGGTTCACCCGTACAGGAGGCGTGATCGTCTCGTCCAGCACCCGGTCGAGGAGCGGCACCGTCTCGTTCACCGCGGTGCGGCCGTCGACGTGGAAGTCAGCGAGGATCAGGGCCTTGTTCGGTCCCGGCCGCAGGCGCTGGACCGAACCGGTGTCCCAAGGCGAGAGCGTCGTCACCCGCGGGTCTTCGCGCAGCGCGGCGATCAACTCGGGGCCCTGTTCGTCGAGCGCCTCGGTGGGTCCGCGGAGGAGGATCACGAACGGCGCCGAGGCGCCGAAGTATTCGCGCAGGATCTGGTTGCCGTGCGAAGACTCGGTGCCGGGGATGTCGAGCGTGGTCGGATCGAGCCGGTCCTCGGTGCCGCTGCCGATCACCGCCAGAGCGGCCAGCAGGATCGCCGCGACGGCGAGCACCGAGCGCGGGTGGCGGAGCAGGAACGGCTGCTCGCGGCCAGCTGCCTTCCGCGAGGACGCTCTCCGTGCCCTGCCTATCCTCCTTCCCACGGCTGGTAGTTTGGCGGTAGAGGCCTACGGGAGGAGCATTTCGGTGCGGAAGACTCTGTTAAGAGCGAATGTGCTGGGACTGGTGCTGTTGCTGGTCGTCGTCGCCGGAACGACGGCGGCGATCAAGCTGCGCGGGCCCAACCTGGTGATCACCACGGACGGCGGTTTCTCGCCGACGACGCTGCCGAAGAAGGGGTACGCCCCGATCGAGGCCCACGGCTACGGCAAAATCGAAACCGAAGACGGCTCGCCGCCGCCGGTACTGGAAACGCTGACGCTGTGGTTCGACAAGCACGGCGAAGTCGAGACCGAAGGCCTACCGAAGTGCACGCCCGGAAAACTCAAGGCGACGACGACGGCGCAGGCGCGCAAGCTCTGCCCCGGTTCGATCGTCGGCAAGGGCTTCGGCAAGGCCGTCGTGATCTTCCCCGAACAGGCGCCGATCCCGGCCGGTTCGCCGATCACCCTGTTCAACGCGGCTCCGAAAAACGGTAACCCGGTGCTCCTCGCCCACGCCCACCTGACGGTGCCGGGCCCGACCACCTTCGTCGTCCCGATCGAAATCCAGAAGGTGAACCAGGGCCGCTATGGGTTCAAGACCGTGGCGAAAATCCCGAGGATCGCCGGCGGGTCCGGGATCCCGCTCTACGGACGGATCAGCGTCGATCGCAAATGGACCTACAAGGGCAAGAAGCTGAGCTTCGCCAACGCCGGCTGCCCCGACGGCCGGCTGCAGGCCAAAGTCAAAGTCGAATTCAAAGACGACACCACCCTGAGTGGATCCCTGGCCAAACAATGCACCGGTAAGTGAAGAGGAGAATCCGCAGAGCCGCAGTTCTCGCCGTAGCGCTGACGCTGGCCGTCGGTGCGACGGCGTCGGGGATCGACGCCTGCATCGGGCCGCTCTGCGTCAGCTCGACGATCGAGATGCAGCCCCGGGAGCTGCCGGCGAAGGGCAACGCGCCGATCACCCTGGAGAGCATCACCCGCGTCAAGACCAAGGACGGCTCGACCCCGCCGACGCTCGACGCGATCGACTTCCTGATCGACAAGCACGGCCTGGTCAACAGCAAGGCTTTCCCCGTCTGCCCGCTGGGCAAGCTCGAGGGGACGACGACGGCGCAGGCGCGGAAGCGCTGCGCCGGGGCGCTGGTCGGCAAGGGGACCGGGGAGGCGCTGGTGACGATGTCGGGGAGGGCACCGTTCCAGATCAGCTCGCCGGTCTCGTTCTTCAACGCACCGCCGACGGGGGGCAAGCCGACGGTGATCGCCCATGCCTACGAGACGGTTCCGTCGGCGAAAGCACTGCTGGTGCCGATCGTCATCGAGCGGATCGCCAAGGGCCGCTACGGCTTCCACGTCCGGGTCGAGATGCCCGAAGTCGCCGGCGGCTTCGGGGCGCCTACCCTGGCCGAAGCGAGCATCGGCGCGACGACCAAACGCAAGGGGAAGAAGGTCGGCTTCATCGCCGCCCACTGCTCCGGCGGACGTCTGCAGGTCGAGGGGAACCTGACGTTCACCAACGGGGACCGCTTCCCGACGACCCTCACCTCACCGTGCCACACCCCGCGCTGAGATCCCTCGCGGCTCTATCGCGGACCCGTCGTTTGCGCAAGCGCCTCGTCGTCCCCCTGGCCGTCGTCGCGGCCGCGCTGGTTGGCGGTACCGCCAGCGGCGCGCTGGTCGAAGTCGAAAACCTCGTGCTGCGCGCCGACGGGGGCTTCAGCCCGCAGTCGCTGCCACGCCACCGCTTCGCCCCGATCGAGTTCCACGGCCAGGTCGACCTCAGCGCCAGGGGCGGCGGCAAGCCCTCGCCGCTGAATCAGGCGCTGATCGATTTCGACCGCGACGGCCGGCTCAGCGTCGCCGGCCTGCCGCAGTGCTCGCCGGAAGCGATCGACGAAGCGACCACCGAAGAAGCGCGGCGGATATGCAAAAAGGCGATCGTCGGCACAGGACACGTCGAAGCGCTGGTGACGCTCGACAGCGGCGACGTGCCGGCGCGTTCGGAGCTGACGATCTTCAACGGTCCGCGGCTCGGCGGGCTGCCGACCGCGGTGCTCCACGCCCGCACCACCGTCCCGGGCACGCAGACCTATGCGATCGTCGTCCCGATCGAACAGCGGCCGGGCGATTTCCGCTACCGGGCGCGGATCGACCTTCCCCCACTCGCGGCCGGCTTCGGCGCTCTGACCCACATCGACGTCGAGATCGGCCGTCGCTACCGAGCGGGCGGCAAGCAGCGCAGCTACGTCTCGGCCCGGTGCAGCGACAACATCCTCCAGACGCATGGTCGCTTCAGCTTCGAGGACGGCACGATCGTCGACGGCCTGGTCGAAAAATTTTGCCGCTCCAAGTAGCCGGCGCGACCTTCACCCGAACAGCCGACCTTCCTATACTTGCCCGTCCACGGGCCGTTAGCTCAGTTGGTAGAGCAGGAGACTCTTAATCTCAAGGTCGTTGGTTCGAGCCCAACACGGCCCATCCGAGCGGGCGGGGGAGCCCCGCCCGCTATTCGCCCAGGCCGCCGGTGCCGAGGCCGGGGCTGAGCGGGTTTTCGAGGCTTTCGGGGGCTTTGCCGCCAGACGCTTTTTCGGCTTTTTCGGCCTGCTTTTTCGCGGCGACGTAGCGCGTGGCGTTTTTCTCGTATTCGTCCAGCGTTTCGTCGACGGCGTCGCGTTCGGTTTTGACTTTGGCGAGTTTTTTCGCTTCGGCGCGCGCTCTTTCGGCCGCCGCGAAGTCGCCCGTGAAGTAGGTGTAGAAGGCGAGGGTGCTGAGCGAGTTGACCGAGGGGCGGTCCTCGGCGACGATCTTCTGCGCCTCGACCGCGGCGGAGATGCGCTGGTCGGCCTGCGGGTAGGCGGTCGCGAGTTCCGCCAGGCTCAGCATCATCGGCGCCACCAGCGCCGCCAGGGCGACGTTCGGTTCGTCGGTGGCCTCGAGGTATTCCGTCCAGGTCTGATCGGCCTCTTGGAAGGCCCGCACGGAGTCGGGGGTCAGAATCACTTCGCCGTTGGGTTCCTTCTGGGCCTCGGCGTTGCCGGCGTTTATCTGGGACCGGGTCAGCGAGAGCAGAAACTGAGGGTTGTCCGGATCTTTTTCGAGCCTTTCTTCGATCCGCTCGGCTTCTTCTTCGTAGGGCTTGGCGAGGTCGCTGCCGCTGCTGCCGCTGCTGAAGATTTCGGAGATGCTGAAGGGACCGACGGTGAGGAAGAGGCTCGCTCCCATCAGGATCGCGAGGACGGCGTAGACGACCTTGACAACGCTGCCGCGCCGCCCGCCGCGCAGGTCGAACAGCATCTTGTGCTCCTTGTCGCCTCCAGCCACTTCTGTCTCTCCCTTACTCCTGCGGAGAGGGCTGCGCCACGCCTCCGCTCGTTCCCGGACGTCCCAGGACCCGAGCGAGCAGGATACTCAGCTCAAACAGAACAAGCAGCGGAACCATCTCAATGAGCATCGTCACCGGATCGACGCCGGGCAGCGCGGCGGCCAGAATCGCGATCACCAAATAGGCGTAGCGTCGGTTTTCGGTCAGCTGCTCGACCTTGACGATCCCCAACCGCGTGACGGCGATGATCAGCAGCGGCAGCTGGAAGATCAGGCCGCAGGCGATCATCGTCATCGAGAAGAAGCTGTAGTAGTCGCGGGCCCGGAGCTGGATGTTGAACTGGCCGTCGTTGAAGTTGAGGAGGAAGTTGACGGCGGCCGGCATGACGACGAAGTAGGCGAAGGCGAGGCCGGCGAGGAAGAGGACCGGGAAGAGCAGCAGCAGCGGCAGGATCGTCCGCCGCTCGGATTGGCTGAAGGCCGGTAGCACGTAGGCGTAGAGCTGCCAGAGGACGACCGGCAGCGAGAGCACGACGGCGCCGTAGGCCGCGACGGTCAGGGTGGTCGTGAACGGCTCGGTGACGCCGAAGGTGATCAGCTGGTCGTGGTCGTCGGGCAGCGGGTGCTGCGCGACTTCGAGCAGCAGGTGGTTCTGCCAGAAGCAGAGCGCGAGAGCGACGCCGAGGACGACGATGCAGACGATCAGCCGCGTCCGCAGCTCGTCGAGGTGCTCGACCAGGGTGAGGCGATCGTCGTGGGAGACCGCCCTGACGGCGCGGGCCATCCTGGCCCTGCCTCAGCTGGTCTTGTCGCGGACGATCTCCGCGTCGGCGGGGTCGCCGTGAACCTTGGCCGACTCCGACTGCGGGAGGCTCGGCGCCTCGGCCTCGTCGCGCTCGTCGTCGTGATCGTGATCGCCGCCGATCGAGCCTTTGAACTCGCGGATGCCGCGGCCGAGGCTGCGGCCGAGCTCCGGGAGCCGTTTGGGCCCGAAGACCAGCAGGGCGATGACGAGGACGATTGCGATCTCTGGAAGTCCGATGTTTCCTGGCATCTTGCCCATGGTAACGGGGTGGGTCGCCGCCCGGATCAGTTTCGGCCGGGTTCCCGGTCCGGCGACCGGGTATAGGCCCCGGGTGACCGACTCCGCCCGCGACCTGGACCGCACCGTCGCCCTCGTGACCGGGGCGTCCAGCGGCATCGGGCAGGCGACCGCGCGGGCGCTGGGCGCGCGGGGCGCGGCGGTGGCGCTCGTGGCCCGGCGCGCGGACCGCCTCGAGGAGCTCGGCGGCGAGATCGCCGACAGCGGCGGCATCGCGCTGCCGATCGAGGCCGACGTCACCGACCGGGAGCAGGCGGCCTCGGCGGTCGGCCGGGCCGTCGAGGAGCTGGGACGGCTCGACGTCCTCGTCAACAACGCCGGTGTGATGTTGCTGGGGCCGGTGGTCGACGCCCCGGTCGAGGAGTGGGAGCAGATGATCCACGTCAACCTCCTCGGCCTCCTCTACACGGCGCACGCCGCCCTCCCCCACCTGCTGAAAGCCGCCGAGAGCGATCCCCGCCGGGTCGCCGACCTGGTCAACATCTCCTCCGTCGCCGGCCGGATGGCGCGCAAGGGCAGCGGCGTCTACAACGCGACCAAGCACGGCGTCGGCGCTTTCAGCGAGTCCCTGCGCCAGGAGGTGAGCGGCCGCCACCTGCGCGTCTCCTTGGTCGAGCCGGGTGCCGTCGCCACCGAGCTGCAGAGCCACAACCGGCCCGAGGTCCGCGACCAGATCGAAAAACGCTTCGTTGACATGGACATCCTCCAGTCCGAGGACATCGCCGACGCGATCGCCTACGTGGTGACGCGCCCCCGCCACGTAGCGATCAACGAGGTCCTCGTCCGGCCGACCCAGCAGGAGCAGTAGCCCCTCCCCACCCGATTGTTAGCTGTAGCGCTGGACGACGCCGTCGGCGACCAGCGTCAGCAGCTGTCGCTGCTCGGGGGAGAACTCGGCTCGCTCCAGAGCCTGCTTTGCCCCGGCGACCATCTCGATCGCGCGAGCGCGGACACGCTCGAGCGCGCCGGTGGCGGCGATCCGATCGCAGAGAACCTCGGCGGCGGCGGCGTCGAGGGCGGGCAGGTCGACCTTGCGGATGCCCGGATCCCTCTTCGCGGCCTCGATCAGCGGCAGGGTCACCGTCCCGTCGAGGAGGTCGGTGCCGCGTGCCTTGCCGGTCCTCTCCGGGGGCCCGCTGACGTCGAGGACGTCATCGAGGAGCTGGAAGGCGAGGCCGATGCCGGCTCCGAACTCGCGCAGCGCCTCATCGGGGTGCCCGAGCAGGCAGGCGCACTCGAATAGGCGCGCGGTCTTCAGGCGGCAGCGCGAGAGGTATCGCTCCTCGTCGAGGCCGAGGTCGAAGGCCTCGCGGCGCTGGGCGAGCTCGCCGCGGGCGAGTGCGACGGAGGCGTCGGCGAGGAGGGCGACCGAGCGATCGTCTCCGGCGTCGGCGAGGAGGGCGAAGGCGCGGGAGAAGAGCAGATCGCCGGTTGCGACGGCGCGCTGGCGGCCCGAGGTGGCGGCCACGGTGGGGAGCCCGCGGCGCAGCGGCGCGTCGTCGAGGACATCGTCGTGGACCAGGGTGGCCATGTGCACCAGCTCTATCGCCGCCCCGGCGCGGACCGCCTCGCCGGCGCGCTCCGGTCCCGCGCAGAGCAGGACCAGCATCGGCCGCAACCGCTTGCCGCCGGCGGCGAGGGTCGCGGCAGCGTCCCCGCCCAGGGTCTCGCCGTAACCATCGATCGCCCCGCGCAGCAGCTCCTCGACCTCACCCAGGCGCGCCGGCAGCCAGCGGCTGGAGGCGTCGAGGACCGCCGTTACGGGGGGTGGAACGGAGGAGGGGCGGGTCACCCGCGGACGCCGCTGTGGATCGCGATGATCCCGCCAGCGAGCACCGTGTACCGGATCTCTTTGAAGCCGGCGTCGTCCATCTTCTCGGCCAGGCCGCGCGGGCTGGGGAAGCTGCGCACCGACTCCGGCAGGTAGGAGTAGGCCTCGGGGTTGCTGGAGAAGGCGCCGAGCAGCGGCACGATTCGATCGAACCACAGGGAGTAGAAGAGCGAGAGCGGCGGCCGGGTGGGCTGGGTGATCTCGAGGATCACCGCGCGTCCGCCCGGTTTCAAGACGCGCGCCATCTCGCGCAGGCCGCGGTCGAGGTCGGCGAGGTTGCGGACCCCGAAGCCGACGGTGACGGCGTCGAACCGCTCGCCGTCGTAGGGAAGCTCCAGCGCATCGGCCCACTCGAACCGGACTCCGCCGGCGCCGCGCTCGGAAGCCTTCTCACGGGCGAGGTCGAGCATCGGCTCGGAAAAGTCGCAGCCGACGACGTGGCCGCCGGGGGCGACGGCGCGGGCGAGCTGCAGGGCGAGGTCACCGGTCCCGCAGCAGACGTCCAGCGCGGCGTCGCCCGATCCCAGGCGCGCCATCGCCGCGGCACGCTCGCGCCAGCGGTGGTGGAGGCCCGCCGTCATCAATGAATTGAGCGAGTCGTAGCGGCCGGCGACCCGGTCGAACATGCGGTTGACCTGGCCAGCGAAGTCGGGCGATTGGCGGTTGTCGTTGATGGTGTCCATGGGATTCGGGGCGGCTGGCCCCGTCCCCTACCGCCCGGCTAGTCCAGCGAGGAGAGGAAGTCCGCGAGCTGTTCGATTTTCTGCGGGGGCAGGTCGCGGAAGGACGGCATGATGCCCGGGCCGATTTCCACCGAACGGATGATGGCAGCCCTCGGGATCCGCGAGGCGATGTGGGTCAGTTCGGGGCCCGGCCCGTTGTTGCCGTTCTCGCCCAGCTTGTGGCAGGCGAGGCAGCCGGCGCCGGCGACAACCTCCTTGCCGGGCTCGTATCGCTTCGCGACCTTCATCTCGACCTCGGTCGGCGAGCCGCCGGTGGCGCCGAGGTAGGTCAGGTAGGCCATCGCGATGATCGTCAGGATGCCCGCCGTGGTCGCGATCGGCCGGCGCTCGGGCCGGCGCTCCGGGCCGCGGTCGTAGAACGGCAGCAGGAAGAGGAGGACCATGCAGATGGTCGGGATGCCGATCGTCGCGATCGGGACCAGCTCCGGCGGTTTGATCACGCGCAGGAGCTCGAAGAGGAAGAAGAAGTACCACTCGGGGCGCGGCACGTAGGTGGTCGAGGTCGGGTCCGCCTTCGGGCCCTGCTCGGCGCCGAGAATGATCGACATCGCGATGATCACGGCGACGACGATCAGCGCCATCACCGAGTCCTTCATCACCGCGTAGGGGAAGAACGGCTTCCCCTTCTTCTTCAGGAGCTCGTACTCCTCGAGATAGGCCTGCTTGTCTCGAGGCTTCACGCGGACGACGCTCCATTGCCCTCGCCGTCGACCGGGGCGCCGTCGGCGTGATGTCCGTTGACGCGGCCGTTGCCGTTGCCGCCGGCGTCGAGCGGGGCAACCGGTGCGGCGACTTTGGGCCGCTCGGCTTTGACCCAGGGCGGAGCCGTGGTGCCGAGCTTGACGACGAGGTACATGTGGGCGCCGATCAGGGCGATGATCGCGCCGGGCACCAGCAGCATGTGGATCGCGTAGAAGCGGGCGAGCGTGGTCGCGCCGAGTTCGGGGCCAGCGCGGAGGAAGTCGTTGAGGTACGGGCCGACGACCGGGCCGGTGCCGTTGATGTTGATGCCGACGATCGAGGCCCAGAAGGAGCGCTGGTCGAAGGGCAGCAGGTATCCGGTGAAGGCCATCAGCATGGTCAGGATCAGCAGCGTCACGCCGATCACCCAGTTGAGCTCGCGCGGGTACTTGTAGGCGCCGAAGAAGAAGGTGCGGCCCATGTGCAGGAAGACCAGGATCACCATCACCGAGGCGCCCCACTTGTGCATCCCGTGGACCAGCTGGCCCAGGGGCACCTCGTTGATGTGGGCGATCGAGGCATATGCCTGGGTGGCCGAGGGCGTGTAGTACATCGCCAGGAAGACGCCGGTGACGGCCTGGACGATGAAGGCGAAGAGGGTCGCGGAGCCGAGCGTGTAGAACCAGTTGGTCCCCTTCGGCACCTTGCGGAAGAGCATCCCGGTGAGGAAGCCGCTGGCGGCGAGGCGCTGGTCGACCCAGCCGAGGGCGTCGATCGGGGCCTCTTTGCCGACGTCGAGCAGCTTGTCGCCGGCCGTCTTGCGCCCCGGCGCGGTCTTCAAGTCCGTCGGCGCCTGCCCCTTGGGGGTGCCGCCGCTGCCGGGCTTGGCCGGTTTGCGCAACGGCGGGGGGACGACGGCGTCCGGGATCTTCGGTTTCGGGAGGCTCGGCATCAGGGCGGTGGGAAGGTAGAGGGACGCGGCGGGTAGAGGTATTCCCAGATCCCGCCGGTGAACTCGCCGGGATCGCGGGCGCGGACCGGCTCCATCTGGTTGGTGACGCTGTAGCGCGGGCCAACCTCGACCTGGCCCTGGCGGACGCGGGTCTGGAACTGGTCGAGCGGGCGCACCGGCGGGCCGCCGATCCGCTTGCCCTGGAAGTCGTAGACGCCACCGTGGCAGGGGCAGATGAAGTTGCCGGCGGCCTCGACGAAGCGGACCGGGCAGCCGAGGTGCGCGCAGCGGTTGGAAACGGCGACGATCTTGCCGGCCTCTTCGCCGAGGTCCTCGGAGCTGCGGCGCACGTAGGCGGTGGTCTTACCGGCGTCGCCGATGCCCTCGGTCTCGGTGAAGACGACCTGGCGGTAGGTGTCCTCGACGAAGTCGGAAACCGGGCCGACCGCCTCCCAGCGCTCCTTGCCGCGGTGGAAGATCGGCGCGACCGCGAAGCCGACGGCGGGGAGCACGATCCCGGCTGCGGCGATGCCGCCGATCGCCTGCGACGCGACCGTGAAGACATTGCGGCGCGTCATCGACTCCCCCTCGAAATAGCCGGGAGGGTCGGGCTTCACCCGCTCTTTGATGGGGGCCTCGTCAGCCCCGTTTACCTTGTTCGCGTCGTCTGCCACAGGTCGATCAGGTAGGGCGGTGAATTCTATTGCTTAAGCGGTGTGACCTGCGTCACAGTTCCGAATCGGCGGCGATCGCCTCGGCGGCTCTTCGCCAGAGACCCGGGATCCCCTCTGCGTCGCCTTCAGCTTGGAGCCGGGCGCAGGTGCTGATCAGCTCGGCGAGGATGGCGACGGCGCGGGTGTCGCCGAGGGCGGCGACGCGGTCGAGGCCGAGGGCGTAGAGGTAGTCGCCGGCGAGCAGGGCGAGGTCGGGGTCGTGGCCCGCGAGGAGGCGTGGGTGCTCGTAGTGGAGGAGGTAGCCCTCGCGGATGGCCTCGACGACGAGGGCGTATTCGCCACCGCCCGCGAGCTCGCCGAGCGTCGGCGGCTCGGCCGGGTCGACGACGTGCGGCGAAATCGGTGTGTCCTCGGCGCGGAGTTGGTCGGCGAGGGTTTGGAGGGCGTTCACGGCAGCGCCTCGGCAGCGGCTTCGAGGGTCTGGTCGATCGTCCCCTCGTCATGGGCCAGGGAGACGAACCAGGCCTCGTATTGGGCCGGCGGCGGGTAGATGCCGCGCTCGAGCAGAGCCCGGCAGAAGGCAGCGTGGGCCTCGGTGTCGCAGGCGATCGCGGTGGCGAAGTCGGTGACCGGGACGTCGCTGAAGAAGAGGGTGACGAGCCCCGGCGCGGCGGCGACTTGGAGCGGCCGGTCGGCGGCGAGCTCGCGGAAGCCGGCGGCGAGGCGGTCGGTCAGCGATTCCAGCCGCTCGTAGGCGGCGGCGTCGAGCTGCTCGAGCGTCGCCAGCCCGGCGGCTACCGCGAGTGGGTTCCCGGAAAGGGTTCCCGCCTGGTAGACGTCGCCCGCCGGGGCGATCCGTTCCATGTGCTCGCGCGGGCCGCCGTAGGCGGCCGCCGGCAGACCACCGCCGAGGACCTTTCCCATCACCGTCAGGTCGGGCTCCACCCCGTACAGCTCCTGGGCGCCGCCGCGGGCGACGCGGAAGCCGGTGATCACCTCGTCGAAGACGAGCAGCGCGCCGGCGGCGCGGGTCGCCTCGCGGAGGAACTCGAGGAAGCCCTCGGCGGGCGGGACGACGCCCATGTTGGCGGCGATCGGCTCGGCGAGGAGCGCCGCGACCTCGTGCTCGGCCAGCGCCCGCTCGACCGCCTCGCGATCGTTCCACGGCATCACCACGGTCGCCGCCGCCTGCGCCGGCAGGACCCCGGGGCTGCCCGGCACGCCGAGGGTCGCCAGTCCCGAGCCGGCGTCGGCGAGCAGTCCGTCGGAGTGCCCGTGGTAGGCGCCGGCGAACTTGATCACGACCTCGCGGCCGGTGATCGCCCGCGCCAGGCGCACGGCGCTCATCGCCGCCTCGGTCCCGGAGCTGGTCATCCGCAGCATCTCCACCGAGGGCATCCGCGCCACGACCTCCTCGGCGAGGCGAACCTCCTCCAGGGTCGCTGCGCCGAAGCTCGTCCCCCGCTTCGCCGCTTCGATCACCGCGGCGACGACGGCGGGCTCGGCGTGGCCCAGGATCATCGGCCCCCAGGAGCCGACCCAATCGAGATAGGCGTTGCCCTCGACATCGAAGAGCCGGCAGCCTTCGGCGCGTTCGACGAAGATCGGGTCGCGGCCGATCTGCCGCATCGCCCGGACGGGGGAGTTCACCCCGCCGGGAAGGACCTGCTGCGCCCGCTCAAATAGGTCGGTCACAGCTGAAGCTCAGGAATGTTCGGCTTCCCAGCGGGCGTAGTCCTCGGTGAAGTAGTGGAGGCGGATCTTCTTGTACTCGGTCGAGGAGTAGAGGGTGGCGCGATCGTCCGGCCCCATCCCGCACTCCTCGGCGATCGCGTCGAGGACGGCGTCGCACTCCTCTTTGGAGCGGCCGTGGGCCATGGTGAAGACGCTGTAGGGCCAGTCCTCGTAGGTGGGGCGCTGGTAGCAGTGGGAGACGCCGCGGAAGGAGGCCATGCGACCGCCGACCTCCATGATCTGGTCCTCCGGCACCTTCCAGACCCCCATCCCGTTGGCCGAGAAGCCGGCGCGGCGGTGGTAGAGGATCGCGGCGACGCGGCGGAGGATCTTGCGGTCGACCATCGCCCGCAGGCGGTCGAGCAGCTCCTCGGTCGAGATCCCCAGCTCCTGCGCGGCGGCGTCGTAGGGGCGCTCCACCGCCTCCATCGGCCCCTGCAGGGCCTGGATCAGGGCGATGTCGGCCTCGTCGTAGGGCTGCGGTTCGAGCTCGCGAGGCGGCGCCGCCTCGACTGCGGCGGCGAGCGCCTCGGTCCCCTTCTCCATCTCCAGGTTCATGTTGATCTTGAAGAGGGTGAGCGTCGGCAGCTCGCGCATCGACTCCGCCCCGGTCTCCTCCATCAGCGCGTCGAGCGTGCCGCGCAGTCCGAGCTTCGAGTCCGGCGGGGTGGCGATCGTGAACCAGAGGTTGAAGTCGTGGGTGCGGAGGTAGTTGTGGGAGACGCCGGGGTGGGCGTTGACGGCCTGCGCCGCCCGCTGCGGGTGCTCGCTGTCGACTTTCGCCGCAACCAGCATCGACTCGTAGCCGAGCGCGCGGGTGTCGAAGATCGGCGTGATCTCGCGGATGATGCGACCGGCGAGCAGGCGCTGGGTGCGGGCGAGCACGTCGTCGAGCTCGAGGTCTGCCTCACCGGCGACGAGCGCGAACGGCTCGGGGTCGAGCGGGAAGCTCGACTGCAGGAGGTTCATCAGCCGCTTGTCGGTCTCGTCGAGCGGGATCGCGGAGCCGTCCTTGCGGCTGCGCGCCTTGGACTGCGGAACTTTCACCGAAGCCAAGCTGCGGCCTCCTTCGCGTAGTAGGTGACGATCGCGTCGGCGCCGGCGCGGCGGATCGAGGTCAGGGACTCGACCACGGCGGTGCGCTCGTCGATCCAGCCGTTGGCGGCGGCAGCCTTCAGCATCGAGTACTCGCCGGAGACGTGGTAGGCGGCGACCGGAGCGCCGGTCGCCTCTTTGACCCGGCGCACGACGTCCAGGTAAGGGAGCGCCGGCTTCACCATCAGCATGTCGGCGCCCTCGTCGAGGTCGAGCTCGGCCTCGCGCACCGCTTCGGCGGCATTGGCCGGGTCCATCTGGTACCCGCGGCGGTCGCCGAATTCCGGCGTCGACTCGGCGGCGTCGCGGAAGGGCCCGTAGAAGGCGGAGGCGTACTTCGCTGAGTAGGCGATGATCGGGACGCCGCGGTGGCCCTCCTCGTCCATCTGGAAGCGGATCGAGCCGACGCGGCCGTCCATCATGTCGCTGGGGGCGACGGCATCGGCGCCGGCCTCGGCGTGGGAGATCGCGGTTTTCGCCAGCAGCTCGACGGTGACGTCGTTGTCGACTTCGGCGCTGCCGTCGCGGATCAGCCCGCAGTGGCCGTGCGAGGTGTACTCGCAGAGGCAGACGTCGGTCATCACGATCAGGTCGGGGTGGGCCTCCTTCAGCGCCCGCACCGCCATCTGCACGATCCCCTCGGGGTCATAGGCGCCGGAGCCGGCCTCGTCCTTGACGGCGGGAATGCCGAAGAGCATCAGCGCGCCGATCCCGGCGGCGCCGATCTCGCCGGCCTCCTCGACCAGGTTGTTGATCGAGAAGCGCTCGATCCCCGGCATCGAGGGAACCTCCTCGCGCACCCCCTCGCCGGCGACGACGAAGGCGGGCTGGATCAGGTGGGCGGGGGAAAGCTCGGTCTCGCGGACTAGGCCGCGCAGGGTGTCGGTGCGCCGCATGCGGCGGAGGCGCGTACTCGGGAAAGGCATCGTTGGCGAGTTTAGGGGAGGGAAGGGGGTGCCCCTACCGGACCCGCTCGCTTCGCTCGCTCCAAGTGTCCGTACGGGACACCCCCTTCCCTCCCTACCGGCCGCAGTACGGTTCCCGGCGTGCGGGCTACGGGCGTCGTCAAGAGGTTTGGGGAGAGAGAAGCTCTTCGCGGCGTCTCCCTGGAGGCAGGTCCCGGGGAGCTGGTGGCGATCATCGGACCCAACGGGGCTGGGAAGACGACGTTGCTGTCGATACTGGCCGGGATCGCTAGGCCGGACGAGGGAGAGGTGGCTTCTGCTGACGGGGCCGTCGGCTGGGTGCCTCAGCAGGCGGCGCTCTACCGGCGGCTGACGGTAGAGGAGAACCTGCTGCTGTTCGCGCGGCTGGAGGGGCGCGAGGATCCGCGCGCCTCGACCGAGGAGATGCTCGAGCTGACCGGGCTGGGCGACCGGCGCGGGGAGATCGTCGCCCGTCTCTCCGGCGGCAACCAGCAGCGGATCAACATCGCGATCGGGCTGCTCTCGCGGCCGGCGGTGCTGCTGCTCGACGAGCCGAGCGTCGGCCTCGACCCGCGCCAGCGGGCGCGCCTCTGGGACTTCGTCTCCGCCCTCGCCGGGAGCGGGACGACGGTGATCTTCTCCACCCACGACATCCAGGAGGCCGAGCGCTACGGGGGGCGCGTCCTCGTGCTCGCCGACGGCGAGTCCCTCTTCGACGGTTCCGCCAAGGGGCTGCGCGAGGCGGTGCGGAGCGAGGCGCCCGAGGCCGCCGACCGCGACTTCGAGACCGCCTTCGTCGCCTACCTGCACCACCGGGGGCACTGATGCGGGGCGTGCGCTGGCTACTGCTGAAGGACCTGCAGATCCTGCGGCGCTCTCCCCTGCAGGCGATGCTCCTCGTCGCCTACCCGATCCTGATCGCGGTCCTGGTCGGGTTCGCGATCTCGCGCGAGCCGGGAGACCCCCGGGTCGCCTTCCTCAACGAAGTCCCACCGAACACGCGGATCAACGTCGGCGGCGAGGAGCTGCCGAAAGCCAACGTCAGAGAGCAGGTCTGCAAGCGCGTCGAGTGCGTCTTCGTCGAGGACCGGGAGGAGGCGCGGGAGAAGGTCGCATCGGGGGACGTGCTCGCGGCGCTGATCCTCCCCGCCAACCTGGTGAACAAAATCAACTCGCTCTCGACCCTGACGCCGGGCGTGCCCGCGGTCGAAGTTCTCGTCAACGAGGAAAACGCGGTCAAGGCCGAACTCGTCGACGACCGGATCACGACGCTGCTGGCCGAAGCGAATTTGCGGATCGCGCGGCGGATCGGCAACGAAGGGGGACGCTACCTGGGCCTGATCGTCAACGGCGGCGGGTTCGAGATCCTCGGCGAAACGGTCCCGATCCTCGGCCTGCGAGCCAGCGCCCGAATCCTCGAACAGGTGACGCCGACGCTGCCTCCCAAGCTGCGGCCTGCGTTGAGGGAAGTAACCCAGTTCGCGACCCAGGCGCGCGACAACCTCGACGTCGCAAAGCCGCTGATCGATCGCCTCGCGCAACCGATCGCGGTCGAAAAGGTGGTCGTCGGAGGCGATAGCCCGCCGCTCGAAATCTTCGCGATCGCCGTCGCCGCGACGCTGACGCTCGCCTTCGTCGTCGTTCTGCTGGTGGCCGGGTCGCTGGCGCTGGAGCGGGAGGAGAACGCCTTTTCCCGCCTCACCCGCGGGCTCGTCTCGAGCGGCGGCCTGCTTGCCGAGAAGGTCCTGCTCGGGGTGGTGGTCGGGCTGGTGGTGACGTTGCTGATGCTGTTCGGCATGCAGGTCTTCTCGCCGTTGGAGCTGGGACGGGTGCCGCTCTGGCTGGTGGCGATCCTCTTCTCGGCCGCGGCGCTGGGCGCGGCCGGAGCGGCGCTCGGGGCGGCGGCGCGCGAGGTCCGCGCGGTCTCGCTGCTCGCCTTCATGGTCACCCTGCCGATCGCCCTCCTCTCGCTGGTCCCCTCCGGTGCGGTCGGCCCGGGAGCCTTCGACGCGATCCGCATCGTCACCGCGCTCTTCCCCTTCAAGCCGGCGCTGGAAGCGATCGCCGCCGCGATCGACGAGGCCGGATCGGGGATCGGCGGGCCGCTGCTCCACCTGACGGTCCTCTTCGCCGCCTACGCCGCTATCGCTCGGGTCGCGTTACGCCGTTTCGCCACGATTTAGACACACCCTGCTGCATCGTTTCCACCCTTTTCCTCGCTATAGGGAGGACAAAGGTGGAAACGACCCTCCCCCTCTGGCGACGCAGGCGCGGATGAACTGTTCGAGGCTGAGGTGCGGCTCGAGGTGGGCGCGGACGCGCTCTAGGATCGCGGGCTCGTCGAGCTCTGGCAGCGTGCGGCCGCTGGAGCGGACGGCCGCCAGCGCCACCGGGGTGCCGTCGAGCCTCAGCGGCCCGTGCTTGCTGCGGTACGCCCGAACCTGCCGAGTTGCCGCCTCGTCATCCATAGCGAGACGGAGCGGCAACTCGACCAGGTCGTAGTTCGGCTCGGTCGTGGTGAGGAGCGCGCGCTGCTCGGGGGTCGGGTGGAGGACGAAGACGGGCGCGGTCGTCCCCGCGCTCTCGAGGAGGGTGGCGGGGACGGCGCCGTACGGCGAGACGTGGGCGGAGTAGACGACGTCGAAGCCCTCCAGCTCGGCCCGCAGTACCGGCATCTCCTGCTCGGGTAGCGAGCCCAGCTTGCGGGCGAGCGCCTCGGGGGCGGCATTGGCGCCGTAGGAGAGGAGCGGGGCGCGGCCGGCGAGGTCCGGGCCGGCCAGCGGGAGCTCCCGGGCCTCGCCGTCGCGGTAGACGTAGGAGCGGTCCGGCGTCGCGTAGGGATACGTCAACGCTCGCCTCGTGATCGCTGCCGCCTCTCCCGATTCGGCCATCGAGATCAATCTCGCAGATAGGGTCCGCGCAGGATGAAGGTCCTGTTCATAGGTGACGTGGTCGGCAGCCCCGGGCGGCAGGGGCTGCGCGAAGCGATGCCGGCGCTGCGCGAGCGCCACGCCCCCGACCTGGTGATTGTCAACGGCGAGAACTCGGCCGGCGGGGCGGGCATCACCCAGCGCACCGCCAACGACCTCTTCGACACCGGCGCCGGGGTGATCACCACCGGCAACCACGTCTACCGCCACCGCGAGGCCTACGACTGGCTCGACACCGAGGAGCGGGTCGTGCGGCCGGCCAACTACCCGCAGGCGAACCCCGGCCGCGGCCACACCGTGGTCGAGGCCGGCGGGATGCGGGTGCGGGTGATCAACCTCAGCGGGGGTGTCGGGTTGCGCGTCGCCCGCTCCCCCTTCGACACCGTCGACTCGATCCTCTCCCACCACGAGCAGGACGCGACGATCCTCGACTTCCACGCCGAAGTGTCGAGCGAGAAGGTGGCGATGGGCTGGCACCTCGACGGCCGCGTCGCCGCGGTCCTCGGCACCCATACCCACGTCCCCACCGCGGACGGCCGCGTCCTCCCCGGCGGCACCGCCCACGTCTCCGACGTCGGCATGACCGGCTCGCGGACCAGCGTCCTCGGCGTCAAGCCCGAGGGGGCGCTGCGCTCGCTGATCACGCAGATGCCGACTCGGTTCGAGACCGCGGAGGAGGACGTCTGGGTGATGGGAGCTCTTGTTGAGGTGAACGATCGGGGGCTGGCCGACTCGTTCCAGCAGGTAATGCAGCCAGTGCGATGAGCAGCAACGGGTAGAACCAGACGACGTAGAGGTAGAACCAGTGCTGCAGGGTCAGCTGGAGCAGGATCAGTAGAGCCGCCGAGAGGGCGGCGAGCTGGACCAGGGACTTGGGGGGGGGGACGAAGGCGAAGAGCAGGGACGCGAGGCCGGTCAGGGCGAGGAGCGCAATGCGGATTGGTTCGAGCGACGTCTGGCCCCAGATGCTGAACGGTGAATCGCGGCCGGCTTGGATGCCGATGGTGCGGTCATAGAAGGTGCGAAGGCCCGGGTCGAGCGCTGGCCAGAGGAGAACAGCGGCCGTCACGAGAAGCGCACCGAGGATGAACAGAAGCGCTGGGCGGCGGGGGGTGTCCTGCGCGCGGGGTCGTGCTCGGACACCCCCCGCCGAACTCGGGCCGGGTCCATTGGTTGGCGATTCGAGGGCGGGTTGGTAGGTCAGGTACATCGGAGCGAGCACTGCGGGGACGAACTTGGTCCAGACCGCGGTGGCGAGCAGCGCTCCGCGAGCCAGGGGGCGCGCGGCGAATAAGAGGGTCATCAGGAGCAGCGCCGCCACCAGCGAGTCGTTGGAGTTCGACTCGAGGGCGTAGGCGGTGTAGGGGTAGGCGGCCCAGCCGAAGGCGAGGGTCGCGGCGAGGCGCTGGCCCTCGGGGCCTGGACGGATGCGGATGCCGAGGAGGATCAGGAAGGTGAAGGCGGCGATGTCGAAGAGGACCGCGGCGCCGTGGGCGGCCGGCAGGTCGTCCCATTCGCCAGTCCAGGGCCAGATCGCCTCGAAGGGAACGTAGGCGAGGTAGTTGACCGGACCGTAGGTGTCGCCGGAGGAGATGTCGTCGGGGAAGTTGTCGTAGATCGGCTCCCCGTGGGCGATGCGATCGGCGCCGACGACGCCCGCGTAGCCGACGTCGATTGCGCCGGCATCGGCGACGTTGAGGCCGACGCGAAAACCCATCAGGAAGAGAGCCGCGACGACCATCCAGGCGACCGGCCACACCGGCCGCAGCCCCTCCCCCCTGCCGCGCATCCCGATCCACAGCGATCGACCGAGCAGGTAGAGCAGCACCGGGTAGACGAGCGGGACCGAGACGCCGATGTCGGCCCGGTTGAAGAAGTAGTGGGAGACGCCGAAGCCGAGCAGGACCAGGAGGTCGAGGTTGGCGACCCGCCGCAGCCGCCGCCAGTCGACCAGGCCGAGGAGGAAGATCAGGCAGAGGGGCAGGAAGACGTAGGGGGCGTTGAGCTTGTGGCCGAAGGCGCCGGAGTAGCCGCGGGCCATCTTCCAGGCGATCTGGTGGCCGGTCCACGACTCGGTCACCTCGCCGCTCTCGCCGTCGACCAGAACCAGGACCAGCTCGTCGCCGCCGGAGAAGTAGGCGACCTCCCAGTGGCCGTCGTCGAACGAGGCGGTGGGCCCGACCGCGCCGTGCTCGCGCTCCTCGGCGCGCACCTTGGAGTCCCGGTCAGCGGCTGCGATCGCTTCCGCGCGGGTGACCTTCCCACTCGCCGCCGCGGAGGCCGGCATAGCAACTGAAACGAGGAGCGTGACGATGAGCAACGCCACGGCCACGCCGCCCAGGGCGTCTCCGTCCCTCACCCGTCCCGCGCCGCCCCGAAGTGCTCGCGGATCACCGGGGCGACGTCGCGCAGCGCCCACTGCCGTCGCTCGTCCGCCGATTTCGGACCGCAGCCGACGAAGAGCAGGGGCCCGAGCGAGTCGCCGGCGTGCAGGGCGCCGTGGCTGCCACCGCCGGCGTGGCTGACCCCGCCCCAGTCGACCGCCTCGAACCCGGGGGCCAGCGAGAGGACGAAGTCGCCGGCGTGCGGAGCGGTGAGCGCCGACCAAACCCGAGCGAGCGGATCGGGGTAGGTCGCGCTGTGGAGGCGGCCGTCCTCGACGGAGGCCTCCAGCACGGCCAGATCCCCCTTCACCTCCCAGCTGCCCCCACGCAGATCGGTTGCCGTCGAGCCGTCATGCCCGGCGGCGGGTCGGAACCGGAGCGCCGAATCCCCCCGTTCGACCACCGCCCACTCGCCTCCCGTTGTCGGCACCCCCGGGCCCGAGCGCTCCAGTGGCGAGCCCTTCGGCCCCTCCAGCCGGCAGACCAGGTCCACCCCCTCGATCGTTCCCAGGCGCGCCACGACCGCGTCGAAGTCGGCCCGCTCCCCCTCTCCCGGCAGCAGGTAGACGTGCGCGGCGCGGCCGGTGGGGCTGACCGCGAGCTGCGCCCGCTCCGGTCTCTCCTCGGACGGCTGCAGCACCGACCACTCCGTGGCCAGCAGTTCGGCCAGCGGCAGGCCGCGATGCACGTCGGTCTGGGCGTGGTCGGCGAGCAGGATCACGGCGTGGGAGTCGAGGAACTCGTCCAGGCTCCCGGCTTCCTCGGCGAAGGTCGCGAAGGCGGCGTCGGCCTTGGCGATCGACTCGACGCTCGCCTCCGGGCCATGGCTGTGCGAGTAGTGGTCGTTGTCGGGAAGCGAGAGGAGGAGGAAGTCGTAGAGGTCCTCCTTCATCAGCTCGGCCGCGCAACAGGCGGCGTAGCCGTCGCGGTTGCCGGGGATCGAGGTCGATTTGCAGGGGACCTCGCGGCTGGCGTAGAGGTCGCCGTAGAAGAGATCGGTCGGTCCCCAGGTGTGGTGGTGGAACTTGAGTTTGGTCACGTCGACCGCGCGTTTCAGCAGCCCCTCCAGCGAGACCTCGTGCCGCTGCCGGCCGCGGTAGATGAGAAACGGCGTGCAGGCGGTGCGGGCGCCGGCGTCTTCGAGGCTCTCGAAAACCGTCTCCACCTCGGGGCTGAGGTGGGCGAGGTTCATGTTGTAGACGAGGTCGTAGAGGGCGAGGAAGACGCCGAAGGCGCGGGTCGCCTCCAGCGAGGACCCGTACTCGACGTAGCGCCGCTCGAGCCGGTGGTACCAGTTCATGCCGCTGATCCAGTGACGGTCGGCGCCGACCCCGGTGACCATCTCGGCGCTGGCGACCGGGGTCACCGAGGGGAAGCTGGAGACGCAGTCCTCGATCAGCACCCCGCGCTCGACGAGGGTGCCGAAGGTCGGCGCGCGCCCCTCGGCGATCGTCCGCTGCAGCATGTCGGTGCGCAGCGAGTCGACGTAGGTGAGGACGAGCTTCTTGCGGGGCACCGTGCGAATGATGCCCGGCGGCGGTTGTCGTCGCGAAGCGAGGCTTTCGGCGCGGTTATCGCAGGACGCGCAGGCCGGCGTGTTTGCGCTGCGCCCGGCGGTGGCGGGTGATCCCCAGCCAGGCCAGCGCCAGGACGAGGGCGATGACGACGAACGGAACCAGCAGGGCGATCGCGATCGCGATCAGCGCCACCAGGCTGACGATGAAGGCGAGCGCTCCCCCGCCGCTGCCCTCGCGGCGGCTGGCACCGTAGACGAGGTCGCTGATCACGATGCAGGCGAGGACGGCGCCGGCCAGGCCGAGCAGCCCGCCGACGATCCCTTCGAGCAGGAAGCCGGCGACGAAGCCGATCACCGCGGCGAGGATCGTCATCCGGCCACGGGCCGAACCGTGGGTGCCGGTGGTCCCGGCGAGCATGCCGATGGCGAGTCCGATTCCTAGCTCGGTGAGAACGTCCACATGCGAAAACCTAGCCGTTGGCGGCGCCCGCGCGTCGATCCGCCACACTTCAGCGATGGCGGAAGTGCCCGAGCCGACCCACCGCAGGCGATCGCACGCCGGCACCCGCGACCTCGAGCGCTACGCCGGCCTGTTCGCCGAGCGGACCGGGGTGATGCGCTCCTCGGCGATGCGCGACCTGATGGCGATCACCGCGCGGCCGGAAGTGATCTCGCTCGCCGGCGGCCTGCCGGACACCTCGACCTTCCCGCCCCAGAGCTTCGCCGCGCAGATGACCCGGATCGCCCAGGAGTCGGCGGCGAAGGCGCTGCAGTACGGGCCCACCGAGGGGTTCGAGGAGACCAAGGACTGCATCCTCGAGGTGATGGGCGCCGAGGGGATGCTGCCCGACCCCGACGACATCATCGTCACCACCGGCGGCCAGCAGGCGATCGACCTCGTCTGCAAGACGCTGATCGACCCCGGCGACGTCGTCATCTGCGAGGCACCGACCTACCCCGGCGCGATCCCGACCCTCTGCAGCTACCAGGCCGACGTCGTCCAGGTCGAATGCGACGAGGACGGGATGCAGGTCGAGGTGCTCGAGAAGCTGCTCGACGACCTGCGCTCCGAAGGGCGGCGACCGAAGTTCGTCTACTCGGTACCGAGCTTCCAGAACCCGGCCGGGGTGACGATGTCCCTGGAGCGGCGGCGGCGCCTGGTCGAGCTGGCTCGGGCGCAGGAGCTGCTGGTCGTCGAGGACAACCCCTACGGGCTGCTGCGCTACGGCGGCGAGCCGATGCCGCCGCTCTACCAGCTCGACGGCGGCGACTTCGTCATCTACCTGGGCACCTTCTCGAAGATCCTCTCCCCCGGGATCCGCCTCGGCTGGGCGGTGGCGCCGCCGCCGGTGATGGAGAAGATCGTCCTCGGCAAGCAGGCGGCCGACCTCTGCACCTCGACCCTGACCCAGTACTTCGTCCGCGAGTACTTCGCCGAACGGCGTTGGCAGCACTACGTCGACGACCTGGTCGAGATCTACCGCGGTCGGCGCGACACGATGCTCGAGGCGCTGCGCGACAACTTCCCGGCGGAGGCGACCTGGACCGAGCCCGACGGCGGCCTCTTCATCTGGGCGACGCTGCCCGACTACATCGACACCAGCGACCTGCTGGCCAAGGCGCTGCGCGCCGACGTCGCCTTCGTCCCCGGCCAGGCCGCCTACGTCGACGGCCGCGGCAGCCACTCGATGCGGCTCAATTTCTCCGGCGTGAACGAGGACGAGATCCGCGAGGGCGTGCGCCGGATCGGCAAGGTGATCGCCGAGCAGGTCGACCTCTACGGGGCGCTCACCGGCGAACAGAAGCAGCCCGAGCCCGAGCAGCAGTCGGCACCCAACGTCCTCCCCTTCCGCAAGGCTGGAGAGGCGGGGTGAAGGTCGCGGTCCTCAAAGGCGGCCGCTCGCTGGAGCGTGGCGTCTCGCTGCGCTCGGGCGCGAGGGTCGAGGACGCGCTCGAGCGGCTCGGCCACGAGGTGCTGCCGATCGACGTCGGGTCGGACCTGGTCGAGCGGCTGATCGCCGAGCGACCCGACGTCGCCTTCGTCGCGATGCACGGCGTCGGCGGCGAGGACGGCACCGTCCAGGAGCTGCTCGAGATCCTCGGCATCCCCTTCACCGGCCCGGGAGCGGCCGCCTGCGCGCGCTGTATGGACAAGGTCCAGGCAAAGGACGCGATCGAGCTCGTGGGCCTCCCCACCCCCCACTGGTTCGCCTTCAACCAGACCGCCTTCCGCGAGTTCGGCGCCGGCGACGCACTCGGTCGCCTCGAGAAGACGCTCGGCTTCCCGCTGGTGGTGAAGCCGAGCCGCGGCGGCTCCTCGCTCGGGGTCAGGTTCGCCCGCTCCCCGGTCGAGGTCCCGCAGGCGCTCGTCTCCGCCTTCAGCTACGACGACCGGGTCCTGCTCGAGCGCTTCGTCGACGGTCGCGAGCTCGCGGTCAGCATCCTCGGCGACGAGCCGATGCCGACGGTCGAGGCGATCCTCCTGGAGGGGGACCGCTACGACTTCGAGGCGCGTTACGAGATCGGCCGTACCCGCTTCGCCTGCCCGGCCGAGTTGAGCGCCGAGGAGGAGCGTGCGGTGACCGAGGCCGCGGCCGGCGCATACCGGGCCCTCGGCTGCACCGGCTTCGCCCGCGTCGACCTGATTCTCGGCGACGAGGGACCGTGGCTGCTGGAGGCCAACGCGATTCCCGGCCTCACCGACACCAGCCTCCTCCCCCAGGCCGCCGAGGCGGCGGGGCTCTCCTTCGAGCAACTGGTCGAGCGGATCCTGGATCTGGCACTTAGCCCCCAGGGCATTTCCTAGGAGCGAAAAGCAGCAGCTCTAGCCCTAGGAATCGCCCTGGGCGAAGTCGTCGGGCGTTACCTCGTCGAGGAACTCTTTGAATTTGTCGACGACCTCCTCGGTGTCCTCGACCTCGTGCTCGAACTCGATCGCCGACTCCTCGATCACGTCCTCGGCCGCGAAGATCGGGGCCGAGACGCGGACCGCGAGCGCCAGCGCGTCTGACGGGCGCGAGTCGATCTCGACCTCGGAGCCGTTGATCGAGACCGTGATCGAGGCGTAGAACGTGTTGTCGCGCAGCTCGGTGACGGCGACCCGCTCGCACTTCGCGTCGAGGTTCTCGAGCACATCGGAGAGCAGGTCGTGGGTCATCGGCCGTGGCGTCGATGCGCCCTGCAGCTTCATCAGGATCGCCGCCGCCTCCGGGTGGCCGATCCAGATCGGCAGGAAGCGGTTTCCGTCCACGGTCTTGAGCAGCACGATCGGCTGCTTGCCGACCATGTCGAAACTGACGCCGTAGATCTGCATCTGCTGCAAGGGGGGGCTCCCGACCGTGGTTGGAGGCCGAAGTATAGGTCGGGCCTACATGGGCGATCCTGGATTCGAACCAGGGACCTCGTCCTTATCAGAGACGCGCTCTAACCAACTGAGCTAATCGCCCGGGGTGGGCGATGATAGCGACGTGAGCCCGACCGCTCAGGAGCCGGTGTGCTTGCGAAGGCGACGAGCGAGGGCGTGCCCCTCGCGGACGTCGGCGAAGCTCAGCTCGGCGACGATCCCGTCGCCTTTGGCGCGGGCGACGACCTCGTGGCCGAGCGCCTCCTCGAGTGCGTCGGCGACGTCGCGGAGTGCGGCCTGGGCGTCGGGGTCGACCGGGGCCCGCCTCGGTTTGGTCTTTGGCTGGCTGGCCAGCCGGACCCTGTTCTCGGTTTCTCTGACCGACCAACCGCCGCGGGCGGCGTCGCGGGCGAGGCGGCGGCGGACGTCGTTGCCCGGAACGGCGAGCAGCGCCTTGCCGTGGCCCTCGCTGAGGTCGCCCGCCTCGAGCAGGTCGAGGGCCTCGTCGGGAAGCTCGAGCAGGCGGATCAGGTTGGAGACCGCCGGGCGGCTGCGGCCGACGCGGCGAGCGAGCTCCTCTTTGGTCAGGCCGAGCTCCCGCACCAGCGCGTCGCAGGCACGCGCCTCCTCGACCGGATTCAGGTCCTCGCGGACCATGTTCTCGATCAACGCCGCCTGCAATCTCTCCGCCTCCTCCTGGTCGCGGACGACCGCCGGCACCTTGTCGATGCCCGCCTGCTGGGCGGCTCTCCAGCGGCGCTCCCCGGCGACCAGCTCGTAGCTGCCGTCGGGGAGGGGACGGACGAGCAGCGGCTGGACGACGCCGCTGGCCTCGATCGAGGCCGCCAGGGCCGCCAGGGCCGCCTCGTCGAACTTGGTCCGCGGCTGCGAGGGATTCGGCTTGATCAGCGAGACCGGCAGCTCGCGCAGCTCACCAGCCGCCGATGCCTCCGACTCGGGCAGGATCGCCGACAGGCCACGGCCGATCCCGCGGCGCCCGCTAGCCACGGCTCGCGAGCTCCTTTGCCAGCGCGCGGTAGGCGACGGCGCCGTGGGAGGACGGGGCGTGCTCGGTCACGGGAAGACCATAACTAGGGGACTCGGCCACGCGAACGCTGCGTGGGATCACGGTCTCGAAGACCATCCCGTCGAAGTGGTCGCGCAGCTCGGTCTCGACGTCCTGGGCGAGGCGGGTGCGCTCGTCGTGCATGGTGATCAGCAAACCCGAAACCTCCAGTTGAGGGTTCAGCTCACGCCTGATCAAGCCCAGGGTTTCCAGGAACTGGACCAGTCCCTCGAGCGCCAGATACTCGGCCTGGACGGGGACGATCACCCGGTCCGCCGCCGTCAGCGCGTTGACGCTGACCGGCCCGAGGGAAGGCGGGCAGTCGAGGAGGGTGACGGCGAAGCGCTCGCGGATGGGGCCGAGGCGTTCTCGCAGCCGGGTCTCGGAGCCCTCGATCCGCGGCAGCTCCACTGCCGCGCCGGCGAGGTCTTTGTTGGCGGGGACTATCCAGAGGTTGTCCGGGCCGGCGGGACGGGCCGCCTCGGCGACCGAGGTCTCGCCGGTGAGGCAGTCGTAGGAGGAGGGATGGAGCTCGCGACCGGCGCCGAGGGCGACGGTCGCGTTGCATTGGGGGTCGAGGTCGACGAGCAGGGTCTGGCTCCCCTCCTTGGCGGCGCAGGAGGCCAGATTGACGGCGGTCGTCGTCTTCCCGACCCCGCCCTTCTGATTCGCCACGGCGTAGACCTTTCCCATCGCCAGCCAGCCTAGTCAACGCGGCTCCGGCACATTCGCCAGCGCGCCGGCAGGCGGTGGGATAGCCTGCTGCCCGTGTCCGAGAGCTACGAGTGGCCCGATAAGCCCGCCGAGCGAGCGCAGGAGCTCGTCGAGGGGGTACTGGACGAGCTCGAGCTCGACGGGGACGTGGTCGTCGACGAGGACGACGAGCGGATCCTGCTGACAGTCGAGGGGGAGGACGACTACGGCCTCCTGATCGGCAAACGGGGGCAGACGATCGACGCCCTGCAGCTGCTCTGCTACCAGGCCGCCTTCCGCGGCATGCGCGAGCGCAAACGGGTGGTTGTGGACGCAGCCGGCTACCGAGCGCGCCGTCGCGAGACCCTCGAGAGCCGGGCCGACCGTGCCGCCGACCAGGCGCAGACCAACAATCGCGTCGTCGAGATGGATCCGATGAGCGCCCAGGAACGGCGCGTGGTCCACGAACGGCTGAAAGAGCGCGCCGGGATCGAGACTTACAGCGAGGGCGACGAGCCCCGCCGCTGCGTGATCGTCGCCCCGCTCCTCCCGGAGTGAGCGCCGACCCAGCCGCCGCGCTCGACGCGGCTGCGCGGATGAAGCTGGAGACCATCCTCGGGCTGCTCGCCGAAGAGCGGGCTTCGGTCAGCTCGGTGGTCGACGGCCGCGCCTGGCAGGTGCACGTCCTCGACAGCCTCACCGGCCTCGAGGTGCACGAGCTGCGGGAAGCGGGGCGGATCGCCGATGTCGGCGCGGGCGCGGGCTTCCCGGGCCTCGTCCTGGCCGTCGCGCTGCCGGAGGCCAGCGTCGACCTCGTCGAGTCGGTGGGCCGTAAGTGCGAGTTCATGCGGCGGGCGATCGAGGCGGCCGGGATCGCCAACGCGAACGTGCTCGACACCCGGTCCGAGGACCTGGCGAGCGCCTACGGGCGTGAGGCCTACGACGCCGTCTCGGCTCGCGCCGTCGGTCGCCTCTCGACCCTGGCCGAGCTCGCATCCCCGCTCCTGAAGCCAAATGGCGTCCTCGTCGCCTGGAAGGGGAAGCTGGACGCGGAAGAAGAACGGCAGCTGGCGAACGCCGCTGAGGCGTTGGCGATGAGCCCCGAGCGAGTGCTCGACGTCGGTGATCGCGCTGGCAGCGCGCACCGCCACCTGCACGTAGTTCGCAAGACCGGGCCGACCCCTGACAACCTGCCGCGCAAGCCCGGGATCGCGAAGAAACGGCCGAAGGGCTGAGCCCCCGGCTCCCTACCGACGCTTCTTTTTTTTTCGCGGCGGAGGAGGGGGCGGTTTCGTCTCCCTGAGCGCTGCCGCGCCCTCCGGGGTCGCCGCGACCGGAGGCGGGATGATCCGTTGGATCACCGCCTGCTGCCCGATGGTCCAGAAGTTGGTCGTGATCCAGTAGAGGATCAGTCCGGCCGGGAAGCTGAGGATGAAGGGGACGAAGATCAGCGGCAGCGCGAACATCATCATCCGCTGGCTTTTGTCAGCGGTGACCGCCATCACCATGCCGGAGACCAGCTGGGTGCCGACGTAGAGGATCAGCAGGGTGATCAGTTCGCCGCCGGTCGCCTTCCCGGTGAGGTCGTCTATGAAGAAGAATTCGGCTCCGTAGGCGGCGCAGTGGCCGGCCTGCGGGCAACCCATGTCCGGCGGCAGCTCGTGTTTGAGGACGTAGAAGAGGGTGATGAAGACCGGCAGCTGGGCCAGGAGCGGCAGGCAGGAGGCCAGCGGGTTGACTTTGTTCTCTTTGTAGAAGCGCATCATTTCCTGCTGCATGCGCTGTTTGTCGTTCTTGTACTTCTCCTGCAGCTCCTTGATCTGCGGCTGCAGCGCCTGCATCGCCCGCATCCCTTTCAGCTGTTTGTAGGTGAGCGGGATCAGGAGCGCCCGGGTGACGACGGTGAGGGCGATGATCGACATCCCCCAGCTGAGGCCGGCGGAGTCGTGGAAGAACTGGAGGACGCCGTTGGCGACGTCGATCAGGGGCTGGAGGATGTTTGCCGTAAGGGGCGTCATCGGTGGGCTTCGTGCCAGTCGGCTGGGTGGACCGGACCGGTGCGGAGCGTGAATCTATCGGGGACGGGGTCGAAGCCGCCGTGACTGAAGGGGTTGCAGCGCAGAATCCGCCATCCAGCGAGGAGGAATCCCCTGATCACGCCGTAGCGTTCGACCGCCTCCACCGCGTAGGCGGAGCAAGTCGGCTCGTAGCGGCAGCGTCGCGGGAACGCGGGGGAGATCCAGCGCTGGTAGCCCCGAATCGGGGCGAGGAAGATGCGTTTCACGTGGAACGGCCCCCGCCGAGGGCCTCTTCCAGGTTGGCGGCGACGCCCGTCATCCCATCCCGCTCGATCAAGTCCTTGATCTCGGCGCGGGCGACGATGACGAAGTCGTGGCGGGGCGGAAGCCGGTCGGCGAGGCCCCAGAAGGCCTCGCGCAGCACCCGCTTCACCTTGTTGCGATCGACGGCGCCACCCACCTTGCGGTTGACGGAGACCCCGAGCCGGACTTCCTCACGCTCCTCGTCACTGCGCGGGAAGGTGTAGAGCACCAGGTAGCGGGTCGCGGTCGAGGAGCCGTCGCGGTACACGCGGTCGAACTCGCCGCTGCGCGAAAGGCGTCGTCGCTTCGGCGACGCCATCAGATCAAGGCGTGAGGCGCTTGCGACCTTTGCGCCGGCGACGCTTGAGGATGGCGCGGCCGCCGCGGGTGCTCATCCGGGCGCGGAAACCGTGGGTCTTTGCCCGCTTCCGCTTCTTGGGCTGGTAGGTGCGCTTCATGCCGGCGGAAGTATACGGACGGCGACTGAAAATCTTTTCTGCGGGATTTGCGAGGCACCCCGGCTGACCCCTCAGGCACGGCGCTATGGTCGCCGACCGGTGCCCGACGACTCCTCCAGACACGAACTCGACGCCCTCTGGCGACAGGTGCAGGAGCGGTTGCAGGGTTCGGTTCCGGAGTCGACCTACCGCCTCTGGCTCGAGCCCCTCGAGGTTTTCGGCGCCGAGGGCGAGACCCTCTTCCTCACCGCCCCCGACGGCATCCGCGCCTGGAGCGAGCGTCGCTACTCGTCGCTGATCGCCGAAGCGCTGCGCGATATCGGTGCGCCATTCGGGCAGGTGAGCTTCGCGGAATCAGGCGAGGTCGGCGGTGCCGAGAACGACCCCGAGCTGAACCCCAGCTACACCTTCGAGCGCTTCGTCATCGGACCCGGCAACCGCCTTGCCCACGGTGCCGCCCTGGCGGTCGCCGAGGCCCCTTCTGAGGCCTACAACCCGCTCTTCCTCCACGGACCCCCGGGGCTCGGAAAGACCCATCTGCTGGGGGCGATCGGCAACTACCTGCACGACAACGCCCCCCGTCTCATTGTCCGTTACACGACCGCCGAGTCCTTCACCAACGAGTTCGTCGCCGCCCTGAAGGCCAAGGGCAGCGCCGCCTTCAAGGCGCGCTACCGCGACATCGACGTCCTCCTCATCGACGACGTCCAGTTCCTCCAGGGCAAGCCGGCCACCGAAGAGGAGTTCTTCCACACCTTCAACGCCCTCTACGAGTCCGGCAGCCAGCTGGTGCTCTCGGCCGATCGGATCCCGAGCGAGCTCTCGACGCTCGCCGCCCGACTGCGCGACCGCTTCGAGTGGGGCCTCACGGTCGCCGTCGAGCCGCCGAACCTGGCCACCCGGCTGACCGTGCTGCGGCGCCTGGTCGAGGAGGCCGGGGTCGAGATCGTCGACTCCGACGCCCTGAACGAGCTCGCCAACCGGATCGACGCCAACGTCCGGCAGCTGCACGGCGCCCTCACCCGGGTCCTCGCCCACGCTTCGCTGATGGCTCGACCTCTGAGCACCGAGCTGATCGCCGAAGTCATCCCCCGCCACCGGGCCTCGCAGCCGACCTCGGTCGAGGAGATCCAGCAGCGGGTCGCGGAGCGCTTCGGCATCTCCCGAGCCGAGCTCGTCGGCTCCAGCCGCGCCGCTACCCCGCTCCGCGCTCGGCAGGTGGCGATCTTCCTCACCCGCGAGCTCACCGACCTCTCGCTCCCTCAGATCGGCCGCCTCTATGGCGGGCGTGACCACACCACCGTCCTCAACTCGCTGCGGCGGGTCGAAGCCAACCTCGACGAGGACCTCGAGCTGGCCGAGAAGGTTCGCGAGTTGCGCGGAGCTATCCACAACCCCGTCGCCGAGGAGCGCTGACAGCCGCCGGCGCTGTAAGAATCCCCAAGCTCCCACAGCCGCTTCCACAGGCTGAAATCCGCAGAGCAACGCCAAATACCCCGCCACCCGCCTTCTTTCCACAGGACCTAACCCAACTTGAGAAAGCAGCCATCGACTTGAAGCTCACCAGCAAACGGGAAGACCTCGTCTCCAAGCTCTCGATCGTTTCCAGGGCTGTCTCCACCCGCGCCGCGACCCAGGCCCTCTCCGGCGTCCTGCTCAGCGCTCGGAGCGGCCGCGTGACCCTTGCCGCCACCGACCTCGACCTGGGGCTGGAGACGTCGCTCGAGGCCGACGTCGAGAGCGAGGGCTCGGTCCTCCTCCCCGGCCGCCTCTTTGCCGAGATCGCCCGCTCGCTGGCCGATCCGACCGTGGAGATCGAGTCGCGCGAGGCGGAGCGCGATGTCGAGATCCGCAGCGGCGGCTCCAACTTCCACCTGCGGGTGCTGCCGGCGGAGGACTTCCCGAATCTGCCGCAGCCGCAGGAGGAGCCGGGCTTGAAGATCCCGGCCGCGGCGCTGGAACAGAGCATCGACCTCGTCGCCCGGGCCGCCTCTCGCGACGACATGCGCCCGGTCCTCACCGGCGTCTTCGTCTCGGCCAGCGGCAAGGAGATGACGATGGTCGCCACCGACTCCTACCGGCTGGCGGTGAAACGGACCGAGCTGGAGACCGAGCTGGGCGGAGAGCTCGAGGCCAATATCCCGGCGCGGGCGTTACGCGAGCTGGGGCGTGTCCTCTCCTCCGAGGGGGCCGGCGAGGCTTCGATCTCGCTGCTCACCAACCAGGCCGTATTCCGGGCAGGGGCAATCGTCCTCTCGACGAGGCTGATCGACGGCCAGTTCCCCAACTTTCGACAACTCCTGCCGGAGTCCTACGAGCACGACGTGCGGCTGCCGCGCTCGGACCTGCTCGACGTCACCCGCCGGGTCAGCCAGTTGGCGCAGCGGAACGCGCCGCTGCGGCTCTCGTTCAGCTCGGGGGAGCTGACCGTGGCGGCAGAGACGCCTGACGTCGGCGACGCGCAGGAGACGATGCCCGCCGCCTTCGAGGGGGAGTCTCTGGAGATCGGGTTCAACCCCGAGTTCCTCAAGGAGGGGATCGAAAGCGTCGCCGGCGAGGAGATCCTCCTGCGGCTGATCTCGCCGCTGCGGCCGGGCCTGCTGGAACCCGTGGAGGGCGAAGACTTCCGCTACCTGGTGATGCCGATCAGGCTCAACGTCTGATCGTGGCGGCCCCGGACGGGTGAGCTCGCCGTGCTCGTCACCGCGATCGAGGCGAAGCCGCTGCGTAGCCTCGACCGGGTCAGGGTCGAGCTCAGCCCCGGCATCGTCAGCGTCATCGGCCCCAACGGGACCGGCAAGACGAACCTGGTCGAGGCGCTCTACTTCGCCCTCACCGGCCGCTCGTTCCGTACCTCGGACCGCCGCGACCTGATCCCGTTCGGCGGCTCGCTTGCCCGCGCCGAGGCGACGATCCGCGACGACGACGGGCTCGAGCGCAAGCTCCTCGCCTCGGTCAGCCGCAGTGAAGGACGGCGGCACCTGCTGGACGGCAACCCGGCCGACCCGGCGACGATCGCCCGCAGTCGACCGCCGGTCGCGGTCTTCGCGCCGGACCGGCTGACCCTGGTCAAGGGGCCGCCGGCGGAGCGCCGCGCACACCTCGACGGCTTCGTCGTCGCCCGCTGGCCGGCCCGTGCGGAGCTGCGCAAGCGCTACGGGCAGGCGGTGGCCCAACGCAACGCGCTGCTTTCGCGGCTGGGCGCCGGCCACGGCTCGCCCGACGACCTGCGGATTTGGGACGCGGGTCTGGCGCAGGCGGCCGCCCCCCTCGTCGAGGCGCGGGCGGAGGCGGTTGCCGAGCTGGCCGAGCCCTTCGCCGAGGCCTCGGCCGAGCTCGGCCTGGAGTCGGGGGCTCTGGAGTACGCGCCGCGAGCCAGCGGGACGGTCGAGGAGATCCGTGCGGGCCTCGAGGAGCGCCGCGAGCAGGACATCCGCCTCGGCCGCAGCTCCTGGGGCCCTCACCACGACGAGCTGAAGCTGACGAGCAGCGAGCGCTCGCTGCGGCGGTACGGCTCGCAGGGGCAGCAGCGCACCGCCCTTCTCGCCCTGCTGTTCGCCGAGCGGTCGGCGCTGCTGGCGGCGCGGCGGGTCACCCCCCTGCTGCTGCTCGACGACGTGATGAGCGAGCTCGACCCCGGTCGGCGGGAGCGGCTGGTCGCCCGGTTGGGCGCCGGCGGGCAGGTCTTGATCACCGCCGCGGATGAGGAGTCGGTCCCGTCGGCGGCGCTGGAATCGGTGGTGCGGATGCCGCCGCAGACAGAAAGTGCCGCCGCGTGAGTCGTCGTCGGGCACCCCGCCCCGCCGCCGGCGCATTCAAGGAGGCGCTGCAGCGGGTGGCGCCGAAAACGCCGCTGGCGGCGATCCAGTCGGCCTGGTCGAGCGCGGTTGGCGAGCGTCTGGCGGCCGTCGCGGTGCCGGTCTCCGAACGCGACGGAACGTTGACGATCGAGTGCGTCGATGCGGTCTGGGCGCAGGAGCTGGACCTGATGCAGAGCGCCCTGCTCGACAAGCTGCGGAGCGAAGTGGGGGAGCAGGCACCCGAAGCACTCCGCTTCCGTGTCAACTCAGAGCGTTTCTAGGCGCTATTTTTTCACGATTTGCAGGGAAATTGGCGCAGACCGCCGCCCTGTCCGAGGCCCTCAACTGGTATTCTTATGGCAACTCGTATCGCGGCCCCGACCACTGTGGAGCGAACTCCAGTCGTCGGGGCTTTCTGTGTCAACCGGAAGGGACTCATTGCCTGAGAAAAAAGCCAGCGGCGACTCCTATGGCGCCAAGGACATCACCGTTCTCGAGGGGCTGGAAGCGGTTCGCAAGCGCCCCGGCATGTACATCGGCTCGACGGGCCCCCGCGGGTTGCACCACCTGGTCTACGAGGTGGTCGACAACTCGGTCGACGAGGCTCTCGCCGGTCACTGCGACAGCGTCCGCGTCGTCCTGCATCCGGACAACAGCTGCACGGTCGAGGACAACGGCCGCGGCATCCCGGTCGAGACGATGGCAAAAGAGGGGCGCCCGGCGGCAGAGGTCGTCCTCACCGTTCTCCACGCCGGCGGCAAGTTCGGAGACGGCGGTGGCTACAAGGTCTCCGGCGGCCTGCACGGCGTCGGCGTCTCCGTCGTCAATGCGCTCTCCGAGCGCCTGCACCTGGAGATCAGCCGCGAGGGCTACGTCTGGAGTCAGGACTACGAGCGCGGCAAGCCGCAGGGGGATCTCACCAAAGGTGAGAAGACCGAGGCCCACGGGACCAAGATCACCTTCCTCCCCGACCTCGAGATCTTCGAAGAGATCGGGTTCGACTTCGACGTCCTGGTCGAGCGCCTGCGCGAGACCGCCTTCCTCACCCGCGGCCTGAAGATCGAGCTGATAGACGAGCGCGGCGAGACCAAAAGCGTGACCTTTCAGTACGACGGCGGGATCGAGGACTTCGTCCGCCACCTCAACGGCAACAAGGACGCGGTCCACAAAAAGGTCATCTACTTCGACGGCGGCAAAGAGGAGGGCCAGGTCGAGATCGCGATGCAGTGGAACAGCTCCTACCAGGAGTCGATCTTCAGCTTCGCCAACAACATCAACACCCACGAGGGCGGCTCGCACCTCTCCGGCTTCCGCTCCGCCCTGACCCGCACCCTCAACTCCTACGCGCGCAACAAAGGGCTGCTGAAAGAGAAAAAAGACGACAACCTCGCCGGTGAGGACGTGCGCGAGGGCCTGACCGCGGTGATCTCGGTCAAGCTCCACGACCCCCAGTTCGAGGGTCAGACCAAGACGAAACTCGGGAACCCCCCGATCCGCGGCCTGGTCGAGGAGATCGTCAACCGCAAGCTGGGCGAGTACCTCGAGGAGAACCCGACCGACGCCCGCCGCGTGATCATGAAGGCGATCGACGCCGCCCGCGCCCGCTCGGCGGCGCGCAAAGCGCGCGACCTGACGCGCAAGTCGGCGCTCGAGAATTCGACCCTCCCCGGCAAGCTCGCCGACTGCTCGGTCAAGGACCCGAGCCTGGCCGAGATCTTCGTGGTCGAGGGCGATTCCGCCGGCGGCTCCGCCAAGCAGGCCCGCGACCGCAACACGCAGGCCGTGTTGCCGCTGCGCGGCAAGATCATCAACGTCGAGAAGAGCCGCATCGACAAGGTCCTCGCCAACAACGAGATCCAGGCGCTGATCACCGCGATCGGCACCGGTGTCCACGAAGAGTTCAACATCGAGGACGCCAGGTACCACAAGATCGTGATGGCGACCGACGCCGACGTCGATGGCGCCCACATCCGCACCCTGGTCCTCACCTTCCTCTACCGACAGATGCCGGAGCTGATCAGCCAGGGCTACGTCTACATCGCCAAGCCGCCCCTGTACCGCGTGAAACAGGGCAACCAGGAGACCTACCTGGAGCGCGAGTCCGAACTCGAAGAGCTCCTCCTGCGCGACAAGCTGGAGCAGTTCGAGCTGACCGACGCGAGTGGCGAGAGTCGCAAGCTGACCCCGAGTCGGTGGCAGGCCTACATCCGGCGCTCGAAAGAGTACGAGGGCTGGGGCTCCTCGCTGCAGGCGGACTTCGGCCACGAAGTGGTGCGCTTCCTCGAGGAGTCGAGCCTGCTCGACGAACAGGTGGCGAGCGTTGCCGCCGCACGCGACGTGCTGCAGCGCGGCGGCGGCGAGAACGAGCCGTTCGACACCGAGGTCCTGGACAGCGGTGAGGACCTGGTGACGGTCAAGGCGATCGAACGCAAGAGCGGGCTCGCGAGAACCCATCGACTGCCGGCCACCCTGTTCGCGCACCACGACTACCGCAAGTTCGCCGAGGTACACGCGACCCTGCTGAAACAGGTCGGCCGCCCGCCTTTCGAAGTCAAGCGCGGCGAGAAACGGAACATCGCGCTCTCCTTCGAGGCGCTGCGCGGAGCGGTGCTCGAGCTTGCCCGCCAAGGCGTGCAGCTGACCCGGTTCAAGGGACTGGGGGAGATGAACGCCAAACAGCTGCGCGAGACGACGATGGACCCCGCGTCGCGGACGTTGGCCCGGGTCACGCTCGAAGACGCGACCGCCGCCGACCTGATCTTCTCGATGCTGATGGGAGACCAGGTCGCCCCACGTAGGGAGTTCATAGAGGCCCACGCCAAAGAGGTGAAGTTCCTCGATGTGTAGGCGCGCCGGTGACTTTCAGAAGGAGACGATTTGATGGCTCTTGACGCCCTGACCGGAAACATCGAGGACCGCGGTCTCGAGCAGGAGATGCGCTCGTCGTATCTGGATTACGCGATGAGCGTGATCGTCGGCCGGGCGCTGCCCGACGTGCGCGACGGGCTGAAGCCCGTACACCGCCGGGTGCTCTACGCGATGCACGACATCGGCCTGCAGCCGACCCGGCCCTACCGCAAGTGCGCCTTCATCGTCGGCGAGGTGATGGGCAAGTACCACCCGCACGGCGACTCCGCGATCTACGACACCCTCGTGCGGATGGCGCAGGACTTCTCGCTGCGCTACCTGTTGGTCGACGGGCAGGGCAACTTCGGTTCGATCGACGACGATCCCGCCGCGGCGATGCGGTACACCGAGGCCCGCCTCGGCCGCCTCGCGACCGAGCTGCTGCGCGACATCGACGCCGACACCGTCGACTTCGGCCCCAACTACGACGAATCGACCCAGGAGCCGCAGGTCCTGCCGGCGCGGTTCCCGAACCTGCTGGTCAACGGCACCTCGGGGATCGCCGTCGGGATGGCGACCAACATTCCACCGCACAACCTGCGCGAGGTCGCCGGCGCCGTCGCCGCCTACATCGACAACCCCGCGATCGACCTCGCCGGGTTGATGGAGTACATCAAGGGCCCGGACTTCCCCGGCGGCGGGTTGATGAGCCGCGAGGGGATCCGCGACGCCTATGCATCCGGCCGCGGCAGCATCAAGGTCCGCGCCCGCGCCCACGTCGAGCCGCTGAAGAACGGCAAGGAGTCGATCGTCGTCACCGAGCTCCCGTTCATGGTCAAGAAGGGCGGCGAAGGTGGCCTGATCACCAAAATCGCCGACCTCGCCCGCGACAAGAAACTCGAGGGCATCTCCGACCTCCGCGACGAGAGCGACGAACGCTCCGGGATGCGCCTCGTGATCGAGCTCAAACGAGGCGGCCCGCCGGCCAAGGTGGTCCTCAACAACCTCTACAAAAAAACGGCGATGCAGTCGACCTTCGGCGCCAACATGGTGGCGCTGGTCGACGGCGTGCCGCGGACGCTGAGCCTGCTGGAGCTGATCGAGCACTACGTCGACCACCAGCGCGAGGTCGTCACCCGCCGCACCCAGTTCGAACTGCGCCGGGCCGAGGCCCGCGCCCACATCCTGGAGGGATTGCTGGTCGCGCTCGACAACCTCGACGCGGTGATCAAACTGATCCGCGCTTCGAGCGACCCCGACGCCGCCCGCGACGGGCTGATCGAGCAGTTCGAGCTATCGCGCGAGCAGGCGCAGGCGATCCTCGACATGCGCCTGCAGCGCCTGACCGCGCTCGAGGCCGACAAAGTGCGGGCCGAGCATGCCGACCTGATGGAGCGGATCGGCGAGCTGCGGGCGATCCTCGGCGACGAAGCCAGGGTGATGGGGCTGGTCAAGGACGAGCTGGCCGAAATCGTCGAGGCCTACGGCGACGAACGCCGCACCGAGCTCGCCCACTTCGAGGGCGACGTCGGCATCGAGGACATGATCGCCGACCAGCAGATGGTGATCTCGCTGACCGCTTCCGGCTACGTCAAGCGGCTGCCGCTGGCCACCTACCGCCAGCAGCACCGCGGTGGCGTCGGCGTGATGGGGATGAACCTGAAAGAGGACGACTACATCGCCCACCTCCACATCTGCTCGACCCACGACTTCCTCCTCTTCTTCACCAACCGCGGCAAGGTCTACCGGCTCAAGGTCTACGAGTTGCCGGAGGGCTCGCGCACCGCGAAAGGCAGCTCGCTGAACAACCTCCTGCCGCTGCGCGAAGGGGAGAAGGTGATGGCGGTGATCCCGACCCGGGACTTCAAGGAGAACAAATACCTCGCCTTCGCCACCGCCAAGGGCATGGTCAAGAAAACCGAGTTCCTCGCCTACAACACGCCGATCCGCGCCGACGGGATCATCGCGATCAAGGTCCGCGACGGCGACGAGCTGGTCCAGGTGCGGTTGACCTCGGGAGAAGACGACATCCTCATGGTCTCCCACTCCGGCCACGCCTCCCGCTTCTCCGAGGCGAAAGTGCGGGACATGGGCCGCGACACCAGCGGCGTCAAAGGGATGAACGTCGCCGGCAAGGACAACCGGGTGCTGGCGATGGACGTCGCCCGCAACGACACCGAACTCTTCGTCGTAACCGAGAACGGCTACGGCAAGCGCACGCCGGTCTCCGAGTACCCGGTCAAGGGCCGCGGTACGAAAGGCGTCCTCACGGTGAAGATGACCGAGAAGAAGGGCGGCCTCACCGGCGCCCTGATCGTCGGCGAGCACCAGGACCTGCTCTTCATCTCCCAGAACGGGATGGTCCAGCGGACCTCGGTCAGCGGCATCTCGCAGATGGGCCGCTCGACCCAGGGCGTCAAGGTGATGAACATCAAGGACGACGACCGCGTCAGCGCCGTCGCCCTGGTGGTCGAGTCAGAGGACGCCGCCCCTGACGAGGTCGAGAACGATGGCCAGGAGGCGCTGCCCGAGCCCTCGGCCGACGGCGCGGCCGCCGAGGCAACCGACGGCGCGGCCGCCGAGGCAACCGACGGCGCGGCCGCCGAGGCAACCGACGGCGCGGGCGAGTAGCCCGAACGCCTGTGGCGAGTCCCGCCTAGAAGGGAACTTCGAGGAACGGCTTGAACTCCGGGCCGGTGAGCGGGAAGCGGGGCTCGCCGGGGAAGTTGACGCTGAGGCCGCCGTACCAGGCGGTGCTGCCGTCGGGTGCGGCTATGTAGCGGCCGGTGCCGTGGAACGGCGATGAGGGCGAGAGCCGGGCGGAGGTGAGCGATTCGTTGGTGCGGATGCGGCTGTGCTTGCGGAGGACCGCCATCCGCACGATCGCCAGCTTGCCGCGTGATTCTTCGCTGCTGGCGAAGAAGAGCGTGGTCCGCCTGTCTTCGACGGCGAAGAACCCAGTCGAGCCGACGCCGTTGCGAGCGATTGCGAGCAGCGCCGATTTCGGTTTGGAGAGGGAGTCGCCGAAGGGAAGCTGGAAGCCGCCCCCGCGCTTGCGGCGGCACTTTGGCGCCTGGGTGACGATGGCTCCCTTGGCCCGGTGGATGCGGATCGAGACGTAACCGCCTTCGCCCCGGAAGCGGAGGTTGCCGCGGAAGACGCCGCGGCGCTTGATGAAGCGGTTGGCGCCGCGACAGGTCCGCACCCGGTTGCGCCAGGACTTGTTCCGGGCCTCGCGGAAGCGCATCTTCACCTGACCGAACTTCCCGAAGGTGGCCCGCAGCCGTTCCGGCGCAGCCACCCCGCGAGCCAGGTAGGCGGTCTGGATGCGGCGGCCGTTTCCTCCGCGCCAGACCGACAGGAAGACCGCGCTGCCGAAGGTGCTGACCCCGATCTTGTAGTCGTCGGCCCTGAGCACGAACCCGGAGCGGAAGAACGGGGTGGGGGCCACCGGCTTGCCGTGCTGGGTGAAGAGCTGGCTCGGCGGCAGCGGCGGCAGCAGCTTGATCGGGGGCGCCGCCGCCCGCTCGTGGACCCGCTGCTGCCCGGCGCCGGCGAGGGCGGGGAGCAGCGCCGAGCCAGTGAGGGCCAGGGCGAGCAGGGCGCAGAGGGGGAGCAGTCTCCTCATCGGACCCGCACCTTTCCGGCCCGGTCGTAGAGTCGCGCGACTTCCTTCCCGAAGTAGGCACCGAAGGCGGGCGAGCCTTCGTCGAAGTAGCCGTAGTCGGTGACGCTGTTGAGCGTGGCGCCTTCGATCGTCCAGCCGCCACCCGACGCTCCCCCGGTCAGCTGGCAGGCGACCGCGAGGTTGAGCGGCCCCGGGAAGGCGAAGGAGCTGGCGTCGTGGCCGAGGAAACGGGTTCCCCGGCAGATTCGTTGGGTTTCGCCGTCGAACGGCGGTTCCGCCGGGTAGCCGTGGATGTCGAAGGTCTGCCCTGCCGCGAGGTTGAAGGCGATCCCCGCCCCGCCGACCGCGTCGACGAGCTTTTTCCCCGCCTCGTTGCGCCCCACCACCATCGCGCCGACGTCGAAGTTCTCGCTGCCGTTCGCGCGCCACTGCTCCGTCGTGTCGATCCAGCGGACGGGGAAGACGCCGAAGGGCCGCTGGCCGTAGCGATAGGCGGGGACGAAGACCGACTTGCCGCCGGACCAGCGCCCGCGCCGGCCGCCGCTGTTGAGGCAGTGGCCGGCGGTGATGACGACGCTCGCGTTGCGCGAGCGGACGGCGGTGCCCGAGCAGCGCCCGTAGCCGAAGATGCCGAACGAGAGGAAGATCGCCCCGTGGACGCGGAATTCGGGGAGGGTGGGGTCACCCACGAGTTCGAAGTCCGAGCCGAAAGTCCCGAGCCGCGCCACGACACGGCGCGGTTTGCCGCGATGACCGCGGCCGCCGGAGCGCACCTGCGGATTGGCGCGGCTGATCTCCACCGGTCGCGCCGCTCGCATTCGAGCGACGGTCCAGAAGTTGCCGGCCTCGCGGGCGGAGGTGGACTCGACCCAGAGACCGCCCTGCGCCGCGCTCGCCGTGCAGGCGGAAATCGCGAAGAAGCCGAGGCACGCCGCAGACACGGCAGCCACGACCGCGCGCTGTGACCCGCCAGCCCTCACATTCATCAGGGCGGGATTCGAGCTGGGCGCTCAGAAGCCTCTTTTTGGTCGAGCGCTACGCGGCCTGCGGCAGGTACTGCTCCCAGGCCGCCGGGATCTTCGGGCTGGCAACCTGGATGAAGACCGTCGGCGGCGGCGCCTTCGGCGTCTTCGCCGGGTGCATCTGGATCTCGCGTGGGAGGCGGTTGCCCTTGCGGCGATTGCAGGGAGCGCAGGCGGCGACGATGTTCTCCCAGACCGACTGGCCGCCCCGCGAGCGGGGGATGACGTGATCGACGGTGAGGCCGGATTTGGTCGAGCCGCAGTACTGGCAGGTCCAGGAGTCGCGGGCGAGGACGGCGCGGCGGGTGATCTTGCGGCGGTGCGCCTCGCGCGGGATGCGGACGTAGTTGACGAGGCGGATCACGTCAGGACGCTCCATCGTCATCCGCTCGGAATGCAGGGCGCCCCCCCTGCGTTGCTCGAGGAGTTCGGCCTTTTCCTTGAGAAGCAGGACAGCGGCGCGTCTCAACGTGCAGACATTGATCGGCTCATACGTCGCGTTGAGTACCAGCACCCTGGCCATAACTGCGGGAAATTGTAGGCATACCGCCTCACCCCACGGGATAGGAGCCGAGAATTCGCACCGAAGCGGCCTTGGTCCGCAGCGCCGCAATCGCCTCGGAGACGTCCGGATCGCTGTCCCGGCCCTCCAGGTCGCAGAAGAACATGTAGCGGCCGAGACCCTGTCGCAGCGGCCGAGACTCGATCCGGGTGAGGTTGATCCCGCGCGCGGAGAACTCGCCGAGGCACTCGACCAGGGCGCCGGGATGGTCGGCGCCGACCTCGGAGAAGACGAGCGAGGTCCTCCACGGCCCAGCACCCTCCGCCGCGGTTCCCTCCGGCCCGATCCAGACGAAGCGGGTGACGTTGTCGTCGGAGTCCTCGACCCCGTCGATCAGGAGCTCGCAGCCGTAGAGGGCGGCCGCGGCGCGGGCTCCCAGCGCCGCCCAGGGACGCGACGACTCGCTGACCATCCGCACCGCCGCCGCGGTGCTGCTGACGCTGCGCAGTTCGACCCCGGCGAAGCGCTCGCGCAGGAACCCCGCGCACTGGGCCAGCGGCTGGGGGTGGGAGAGGACCGCCTCGACGTCCTCGGTGCGGGTCCCGTCGCGGGCGATCAGGTGGACCCGGACCCGGTAGTCGTGCTCGCCGACGATTCTCACCGCGCCGGCCTCGAAGACGAGGGTGTCGAGGGTCGGCCGGACCGAGCCCTCGATCGAGTTCTCGATCGGGACCAGCGCCCGGTCGGCCTCGCCGCGCTCGACCGCGAGGATCGCGTCGTGGATCGTCGACGTCCGCAGCGGCTCGAAACCACCGCCGGGGATCGCCTCGCCGAGAGCGTCCTCGGTGAAAGTTCCCGCCGGCCCGAGGTAAGCGATTTTCATCTGCCGGATCAAAGCAGAGCGATTGGGCTGAGGGTTCGGGGGTGACCCCGTACGGACACTCAGCCGAAGGCGTCCGGTAGGGGTCACCCCCGAACCCGACCGCCTATTCGATCAGCAGCGTGTAGGTCGCTTCGTTGTTTTCGAGGACTTCCTCGCCCGGTACGGGTTCCACTTCCACTTCGATCGTCACTTCGCCGCTCGGCGCCGGCGTCAGGGTGATCAGAGCCGTGCCGGTTTCGCCGGGCGGGAGTTCGTCGATCGTTTCCTTCAGGGTGTTGCCTTCGACCGTCACGGCGACCCCGACCCCGCTCTCGGTCGATTCGAGCGGGTTCAGCACCCCGACTTCGACGACGACACCTTCTTCGCCGGCGATCGTCGTCGGCGCACCTTCGATCAGTTCGGTCCCGTTGACGCTGACCCCGGCGATTTCGGTCCCGTGGACCCCGGAGACTTCGCCGCCGGTGTTGCCGCTGATCGCCGAGAGGGCGTCGGAGACGGTGCTCTCGTCGAGCCACTTCTCGTCGGCGAGGAAGGTGCTCTCGGGCAGGTCGCTGTCGGAGATCCCGTTGTCGGCGAGGATGCCGTCGACTTCGGGCCGCACCACCTGTTCGTAGATCACGTCGGAGGCGAGCAGCTTCTGCATCTGCCTCGCGATCGCCGCCATCGCGTTCTCGGCCCCCGCGTCGCCGAGCGCGTCGTCGGTTTTTTCGGCGATCTCGTCCATCGCGCTGGCGCGCAGCTGGTAGGCGAGCTCGAGGTTCGCCTGCGCCCGGGACATGTCGCCAGGGGTGCTGAGGTCGTCGATCCGGGTCGCGTAGGCGTCGACCGCGCTGCGATCGGCGTTGACCTGGTCGATGAAATCGGTGACGGAGGCGCTGCCCGGGTCTTCGAGCCTCGCGAAGAACGTTTTGCTCGTCTGCTGCGTCTCGTCGACGATCGCGGCGACGTTGCGGGCGTAGTCGCCCAGCTCGCGGTTGGCGCGCGCGTCGAGACAGCCCTTGACGCCGAGGACGACGAGGATCAGGAGGACGAGGCCGCCGCCCAGGGCGAGGCCTCGCCGCAGCATGATCTGCTGGCGCTCCGGTCGACGTTTGGGCCGCTCGCGCCGGGGCGGGCGTCGTGAGGTGAAGTCCTCCACGGGGGCGAGAGTATGAACGCTGCGGTGGCCGTACCGCCAGGAGATCCCGCAAACGGTGCCTTTTTCCCACCGGGGTCCCAGCCTGGAGCGGCGCAGGAAGACATCCTTTACCGGCGAAGTGGGAGGAGCGATGGTCGGCTCGCTCGTACTCAACCGGTTCCTGATCGAGCGCCGCATCGGCAGCGGCGGCTTCGGCGTCGTCTACGAGGCCTGGGACGGCCGCCTGGAGCGGCCGGTGGCGGTGAAGGCGATCGAGCAGCGGGGTGAGGCGGGCCGCCGGGTCCTGCGCGAGGCACAGGCGGCGGCGCGCCTCAACCACCCCGGGATCGTCACCCTCTACGAGCTGGGTGAGGAGGACGGCAACGCGCTGCTGGTCACCGAGCTGGTCGAGGGCTCGACGCTCGCCCGCCGCGCCGGCGCCGGCGAGCTCTCCGACCGCGAGATCGGCGAGATCGGCGCCGATCTCTGCGAGGCGCTGGACCACGCCCACTCGCGCGGCGTCGTCCACCGCGACATCAAGCCGCAGAACGTGCAGGTGCTCGAGGATTCGGAGCCGCGGGCGAAGCTGATGGACTTCGGCGTCGCCCACCTCGCCGACGACGCCCCCCTGACCGCGATCGGCGACGTCGTCGGCACCCTCGCCTACATGGCCCCCGAGCAGGCCGAGGGCAAGCCGGCCGGCCCCGAGGCGGACGTCTACTCGCTGGCGCTGACCCTGTACGAGTGCTGGAGCGGGGAGAACCCGCACCGGCGCACCTCTCCCGCCGCCACCGCGCGGGCGATCGGCGCCCGGGTCCGCCCGCTGCACCGCCTGCGTCCGGACCTGCCGCGCGAGCTGACCGCGACGGTCGACGGCTGCCTCTCGCCGCGCCCGCGCCACCGCCCCTCGCTGGAGGAGTTGGGAACGGCGATCGAGGACGGGCTCGACGCCCTCAGCGACCACCTGCCCGGCGTCAGCCGCCACGGTTTCGCGACCCGGGCCGGCGCCCTCGTCGCGGCGGTCGCCGTCGGCGGCTTCCTCGCCCTGCACGGCGCGGCGCTGCCGTGAGCGTCGTCCCCACTACCGATCTCTAGGATTTCCGCATCGGTGCGCTGAGTCGTCTGGAGTCGATGTTCGAGGGCCTCGTCGAGGGGGTCTTCAGCCGTGCCTTCAGCTCCGAGGTGCAGCCAGTCGAACTGGCGCGCAAACTGGCGAAGGAAATGGACGCCCACAAGACCGCCTCGGTCCAGCGGGTTTACGTCCCCAACGAGTACACGGTCTTCCTCTCGCGCCAGGACCGCAACAAGCTCGAAGGCTACGAGCGCTCGCTCGAGCAGGAGCTCTCCGGTTACCTGCTCGAGCACGCGCGCCGCCGCGGCTACGACCTGCTGACCCGGCCCGCGGTCGACTTTCAGACCGACGAGCGGCTGCGGCTGGGCGAGTTCGGGATCCAGGCCCGGCTGGTGAAGCCGCCGGCGCACGAGGGCCAGGCCCCCGAACAGGGCGAGGGAGGCCACACGATGGTCTACTCGGCGGTGCGCGAGCGCGACCGCAGCCGGCCGAAGCGGCCCGAGCAGGCGGTCGAGGCGCTGGTCTCCACCCGGGCGGTCGTCTCGCTCGGCGACCGCCGCTACGTCCTCGACGGCCCGCGGGCGACGATCGGGCGCTCGAAGTCGGTCGAGTGCGTGCTCTCCGACCCCAACGTCTCGCGCCGCCACGCCGAGCTGCGGCGCGGCGACAACGGCGACTGGCAGATCGTCGATCTCGGCTCGACCAACGGGATCAAGGTCAACGGCCGCCGCGTCCCCTCCACCCGACTCAGCCCCGGTGACCAGGTCACCGTCGGCACCACGACCTTCAGCTTCGACATCGAGCAGTAGCGGCGGCTGCCGCCCTCATTAAGGTGCGGGGGGCGTGGACTACGACCCCATCTCAGTAGCCCTCAAGTTCGGCTTCCTGGCCGTCCTCTACCTGTTCGTGCTCGTGATCGCGCGCAGCGCTCTGAAGGACCTGCGGCGGACGGTTGGGCCGGCCCCCGATGCCACCGGCTTCCACGCCGCACCGGCCTTCGCCGACGCCCCGCGCGGCCCCGACGGGTGGCTGATCGCCGAGCGCGGCGGGGGGCTGGAACGGGACCAGCGCTTCGACCTGATCGGGGGGCTCTCGATCGGCCGCTCGAAGGAGGCCGACGTGCGGATCGACGACCGCTACGCCTCGAGCATCCACGCCCGAGTCTTTTCCCGCGAAGGACGGTTCTTCGTCGAGGACATGAACTCGACCAACGGCACCCTGCTGAACGGGGCGACGCTGCAGGGAGAAGCGGAGCTGATCGACAGCGACACGGTCCAGATCGGCGACACCGTCTTCCATCTCGAGGTCGGGTGATCGGGTGAGCCTGCGGATCGCCGAGGAGGCCGTGCGGACCGACACCGGCCGCCAGCGCAACGCCAACGAGGACTCGCACCTCACCCGGGCGCCGCTGTTCGTCGTCGCCGACGGGATGGGCGGCGCGCAGGCCGGCGAGGTCGCCTCGAAGGCGGCGGTCGAGTCGTTTGCCGGCGAGCTGCCGCCGGCGCCGCCGGAGCGGGTCCTGGAGGAGACGATCGAGGGGGCGAACCGGACCATCCACAGGCTCGCGCTCGAGGATCCGAGCCTGGCCGGGATGGGGACGACGACGACCGCGGCGATCGTCGACCTCGAGGCCGAGCAGGTGGCGATCGGCCACGTCGGCGACAGCCGCGCCTACCGCTTCCGCGACGGGCGCTTCGAGCAGCTGACCCGCGACCACTCGCTGGTCGAGGAGATGCGGCGCAAGGGCCAGATCACCGACGCCCAGGCCGAGGACCATCCCCAGCGCTCGATCATCACCCGCGCCCTCGGCCCCGAACCCGAGGTCCAGGTCGACGTGCAGACCGTGCCGGCCCTGGACGGCGACGTCTTCCTGATCTGCTCCGACGGGTTGACGACGATGCTCGACGACGAGGCCATCGGCCGCATACTCGCCCGCGCCACCTCGCTGGACGCGGCGGTGCGGGCCCTGGTCGACGAAGCCAACCGGGCGGGGGGGCGCGACAACATCACCGTCCTCGCCTTCCGCGTCGAGGACACCGCCGCGCCGGCCGCCGGCAACCCGCGGGGCGGCCCGGAGGAGGGCGCGACGCTGATCGGCTCGGCGGCCGATGAGGCGGGGCTGAGCGCGACCGAGGTCCGCCGCCGCGCCGCCGCCGAGGCGGCCCGCAAGCGGCGCGAGGTGCAGGAGGTGCGCCCGCGCGGCGGCCGCCTGCGCAGGGCGGCAAAGGTCCTCGCGGTCCTCCTGGCGATCGCCGCCGTCGCCTTCGGCGCCTGGTACGGCAACCGCCAGATCTGGTTCCTCGGTACCGACGAATCGGGCCGGGTCGCCCTCTACCGCGGCGCCCCCTACGAGCTGCCCTTCGGGATCGAGCTCTACTCGGAGCGCTACGCCAGCCCGATCCAGACCGAGGCGCTGCCGGCGAAGCGCCAGGACGCCGTCACCGGCCACAAGCTGCGCTCGCGAAGCGACGCCGTCTCCCTGGTCGAAGACATCGAAAAGAGCGAGGGGCTTCCTTGACCTCAGCGAGGAACCGGGAGCTGCTCGCCCTGGTTCCCGTCGCGCTCCTGCTCACCGCCGGATTCGCCGCGGTCTTCTCCCAGGAGAACGACCAGCTCGACAACCTCAGCCTGATCTACGGCGCCTACTTCCTGGCGATCTGCCTGGCGACCCACGTCTACCTGCGGATCCGCCTGCCCAACGCCGACCCGTACCTCTTTCCGCTGGTCGCGACGCTGACCACCTTCGGGCTGGTGATGATCTACCGGATCGACGAGACCCTGGCCCGCGACCAGGCCAACTGGTTCGTGCTGGGGCTGATCCTCTTCGCGCTGACGATCCAGTTCCTGCGCGACTACGAGGTCCTGGAGCGCTACCGGTACACGATCGCGATCGCCGGGCTGGCGGTGCTGCTGGCGCCGCGCCTGCCGGGGATCGGTCAGCAGGTCAACGGCGCCTACCTCGGGGTCAAGGTCGGGCCGATCGCCTTCCAGCCGGCCGAGTTCACCAAGATCGCGATCATCGTCTTCCTCGCCAGCTACCTGCGCGAGCACCGCGAGGTGCTGATCGTCGGCGCCCGCCGCGTGCTCGGGGTGACGCTGCCGCCGCTGAAGCACTTCGGGCCGCTGCTGGTCGTCTGGGGCGCCTCGATGTTCATGCTCGTCTTCATCCGCGACCTCGGCAGCTCGCTGATGTTCTTCGCCGCCTTCCTCGCCCTCCTCTACGTGGCGACCGGCCGCTTCTCCTTCGTCGTCATCGGGATGGCGATGTTCCTGGTCGGCGCCTGGTTCTTCGCCAGCACCGTGCCCCACGTCCACGACCGGATCGACATCTGGCTGCACCCCTACGAGGAACCGCAGGGCACCGGCTACCAGATCCTGCAGTCGATCTTCGCCCAGGCCGACGGCGGCCTCTTCGGCAAAGGTTTCGGGCAGGCGCTGATCACGGTGCCGGGGACCGACAACGCGCTCTTGCCGGCGGCGCAGACCGACACGATCTACTCGCTGATCGTCAACGAGGTCGGGCTGTTCGGCGCGGTGGGCGTCGTCCTCGTCTACCTGCTGGTCACCGCCCGCGGGTTCAAGATCGCCCTGCTCGCCGGCGATGGCTTCTCGAAGCTGCTGGCGGTGGGGCTCACCTCGGTCTTCGCGATCCAGGCCTTCGTGATCATCGGCGGCGTCACCCGGGTGATCCCGCTGACCGGCGTCACCCTGCCCTTCATCAGCTACGGCGGCAGCTCGATCGTCGCCAACTTCGTCCTGTTGGCGCTATTGCTCTTGATTTCCGACCGGGCCAGGCGTGAGGCGGAGGAACCCCCGGGCCGGATGGCGGCGTTGGGGGCGGCGGCATGAACCGGCAGATCACCAAGCTGTTCGCCTTCATCGTCGTCCTCTTCGGGATCCTCGTCGGCTTCACGTCCTACTGGTCGGTGTTCGACGCCGAGGCGCTGAAGGAAAAAGACGCCAACAAGCGCCCGTTGCTCGAGCAGCAGCAGATCCCGCGCGGGAGGATCCTCGCCGCCGACGGCACGGTGATCGCCAAGTCGGTGGCGAAGGGGAGGGGGTCGGCGAAGCGCTACGTCCGCCGTTATCCGGAAGGCGCCCTGTTCGGCCACCCAATCGGCTACAGCTTCGTCAAGTACGGCGACTCCGAGTTCGAGCAGTTCCACAACGAGGAACTGGTTGGCGAAGGCTCCGAGTTCAGCTCGATCGTCGACGAGCTGCTCGGCGAGCGCCAGGAAGGCAACGACATCGTCACCAACATCGACACCGAAGCGCAGCGGGTGGCGCTCTCGGACCTCGAAGGCGCCGGCTTCGGCGCAGTCGTCGCGATCGAACCCAGCACCGGCGCGGTCAAGGTGATGGCCTCCAACGCGCCGTTCGATCCGAACCGCGTGCCCTACGAATACTCGAAGCTGGCCAATGACGAGATCGAGAGGCCGCTGGTCAACCGGGCCACGCAGGGCCTCTACCCGCCGGGCTCGACCTTCAAGGTGGTGACTGCCGCCGCCGGCCTCGACAGCGGCGCGATCACCCCGGAAACGGCGATCGACGCACCGGGCTCGCTCGAAGTCGAAGGGACGCCGCTGGAAAACGATTTCGGCGAGGACTTCTTCGGCGCCACCCTGGATACCGCGCTGACCAACTCGGTCAACACCTGGTTCGGCCAGCTCGGCCAGCAGCTCGGCAACGACACCCTGTTCGAATACATGGAACGGTTCGGCTTCAACGGCACCCCCGCGATCGACCTGCCAGAAGACGAGGTGGAAGAGAGCGGGGTCTGGGACCTCGAAAACGAAGAAGTTCTGACCGCCAAGGACCCGGTCGACCTCGCCCGGCTCGCGATCGGCCAGGAGCGGCTGCTGGCCACGCCGCTGCAGATGGCGCAGGTGGCGGCGGCGGTCGCCAACGGCGGCACGCTGATGAAGCCGCAGATCTGGAAGCGGGTGGTCGACCCCGACGGCCGCACCGTCGAGACCATGGACCCCTCGGTCTACAGCGAGCCGATCAGCTCCGAGACGGCGGCGGAGCTGACGACGGCGATGGAAGGCGTGGTCACCGAAGGTACCGGCACCAACGCGGCGATCTCCGGCGTGCTCGTCGCCGGCAAGACGGGGACCGCGGAAACGCCGGGCAACAAAGCCTGCGGCGGCGGCGTCGATGAGAACCAGGCGTGGTTCATCGGCTTCGCTCCCGCCGACGACCCCCAGATCGCGATCGCGGCCTCGGTCGAGTGCACCGAACAATTTGGCAACGACGTCGCGGCGCCGATCTTCGCCGACGTGGCGGAAACGATCCTGAACGGCGAATGAGGAGGAACGGTGGCTGAGGTCAGCGAGGGAAGCATCGTCGACAACCGCTACCGGGTCCTGAACCGACTGGGCAGCGGCGGCATGGCCGACGTCTGGCTGGCCGAAGACACGCACCTGCAGCGGCGGGTGGCGCTGAAGGTCCTGCACCGGCGGTTCATCCAGGATCGCGAGTTCGTCTCCCGCTTCCAGCGCGAGGCCGAGCACGCCGCCGGGCTGCAGCATCCGAACATCGTCGGCGTCTACGACCGCGGCTCCGACGGCGACGTCAACTACATCGCGATGCGCTACGTCGAGGGGCCGACGCTGAAGGAGCTGATCGACCGCGGCCTCTCGCCCGACCAGGCGGTGGCGCTGGTCCGCCAGGTGCTCGAGGGCGCCCGCTTCGCCCATCGCAACGGGATCGTCCACCGCGACCTGAAGCCGCAGAACGTGATCGTCGACGAGGAGGGCAAGGCGGTCGTCACCGACTTCGGCATCGCCCGCGCCGGCGTCTCGGAGATCACCCAGACCGGCTCGGTGATGGGGACCCCGCAGTACCTCTCGCCCGAGCAGGCGCAGGGCTTCGAAGTGACCCCGGTCTCCGACCTCTACTCGATCGGCGTGATCCTCTACGAGGCCCTGACCCGGCGCGTCCCCTTCGAAGCCGACAGCGCCGTCGCGATCGCGATGAAACAGGTCGCCGAGACGCCGCAGCGGCCGAGCTCGATCAACCCGCAGGTCTCGCCGGCGCTCGACGCGGTGGTGATGCGGGCGCTGGAGAAGGAGCCGGGCCAGCGGTTCCAGAGCGCCGACGCCTTCATCGCCGCCCTCGACGCGGCGCTGAAGGACCCCGGCGTCAGCCGGGACACGGCCGCCTTCGCCGCGGCCCCGCCGGTCGCCGGCGTGCCGGAGGAGATCGAGGAGGAGCGCAAACGCAACTGGTGGCTGTGGGGGCTGCTGGTCGCCGCGATCCTGATCGGGATCCTCGTCGGGCTGGCGCTGACCCGCGACACCACGACGAGGGTCCCAGGCGTGACCGGCAACCAGCTGAACGTGGCGATCACCCTGCTCGAGCAAGACGGGTTCAGCGTCGGCGAAGTGATCCGGGTCGAGCGCGACGCGCCGGCCAACGAAGTGCTGGAGCAGGACCCGGCCGCCTCGCCGCCGGCCGACCAGGCCTCCGAAGACTGCGCCTTCCTCGCCTTCTTCTGCTCGAAGCCGGACGTGACGCTGACCGTCAGCTCCGGCCCGGGCAGCGCCGAGGTCCCCTCGGTGGCGGGCGAGGACGAGGAGGCGGCGACGCGGAAGCTGGAAGCCGCCGGCTTCGAAGCGGCGGTAGAGCGGGTCAACTCCGATGCGGTCGAACCCGGCCTCGTGATCCGCTCCGAACCGGGTGGCGGCAAGACCGCGACCAAGGGCTCGACGGTGACCCTCTTCGTCTCCCGCGGTCCGAAGCTGATCGCTGTCCCAGTCGTGGTCGGCAGCCAGCGCGAAACGGCGGTGCAGCGGATCCGCAGCCGCGGCCTCGAAGCGAGCGTCTCCGAAGAGGAAAGCCCCGAACCGAAGGGGCGGGTGATCCGGCAGGCGCCGGACGCGGGCGGCAAGGTCGAACCCGGCTCGACGGTGACGATCGTCGTCTCCAGCGGCGAAGAAGAGGAAACGGCGAAGGTGCCGAACGTGATCGGCAAAGAACGCCGCGAAGCGGTTGAAGCGATACGCGCCGCCGGTCTGACGCCGAGCGTCGAAGAAGAAGAAACCGAAGTCCCGAGCCAGGTCGGTCGGGTGATCGACCAGTTCCCGCCGCCGGCCAGCGAGCAGGAACCCGGCTCGACGGTGACGATCACCGTCGGCAAGCTCGCGGCGGGAAGCGAAGAAGAAGGCGAAGAAGGGTGAAGGTCGCGGTCCTCGCCGGCGGGCGCTCCTCCGAGCACGACGTATCGCTGCGCTCCGGGGCGGCGGTGGCGGGCGGCCTGCGCGAGGCGGGGCACGAGACGATCGAGGTGACCATCGGCCGCGAGGGGGGTTGGAGCGCGGCCGACGGCACGGTCGAGCTGGTCCCCGGCGCCGGGCTGCTCGGCGCCGACGCGGTCTTCCCCGCCCTGCACGGCGCCTTCGGCGAGGACGGCAGCGTCCAGGGGCTGCTCGAGTGGCTCGACCTCCCATACGTCGGCTCCGACGTCCTCGCTTCGGCGATCTGCATGGACAAGCTAACGCTGAAGCGGCTGTTCGCCGAGCACGGCGTCCCGCAGGTCGAGTTCGCCGCGGTCGAAGGCAACGACTGGTGGGGCCGCTGCGAGAAGCTGGGGCTGCCGCTCTGGGTGAAGCCCTCGCGGATGGGCTCCAGCGTCGGCATCACCCGGGTCGAGAAGCTCGCCGAGCTCGACGCGGCGGTCGAGCTGGCGCTGCGCCACGACCCGCGGGTGATCGTCGAGGCCTCGGCGGGCGGTCGCGAGGTCGAGTGCTCGGTCCTCGGCAACGACGACCCGCGGGCCTCGCTGCCGGGGGAGATCGTCGCCCACGCCACCTGGTACGACTTCGAGGCCAAGTACACCGAGGGGGGGATGGAGCTGCGGGTTCCCGCCCCGATCGGCGACGAGACGATCGAGCGGGTCCGCGAGCTCGCCGTCGACGTTTTCACCCTCGCGGGTTGCTCGGGTCTCGCCCGCTGCGACTTCTTCGTCGAGCCCGACGGCTCGGTCCTCGTCAACGAGATCAACACGATGCCGGGATTCACCGACACCAGCGTCTACGCCAAGCTCTTCGAGGCGACCGGGATCGCCTACGCCGAGCTCTGCGACCGCCTGGTCGAGCTGGCGGTCGAGCGGCACCGCCAGGCGCGTTCCTTCGAGTTCTGATTCGCCGCGCAGACCCGGGGGTAACCGGGGGAGGATCTATGTCGACTGGTCTCCCAGACACCGAGGCACGGGCCTCCGAGAGCGACGACGCCTGTGTGGCGGGTGCGTCGACCGCCGACGTTCTCCGCTTGCTCAGCGCCGGCGCCACCGGCGCGATCCTGATGGCGCTCGGCAAGGGGCCGCTGCGGACCAAGGAGCTGACCGAGCGGGTCCCCGGCTATTCGCCGCGGACGATCTACCGCTACGCAGGCCGCCTGGCCGAGCTCGAGATCGTCGCGCGCGACGAGGAGCCGGGGGTTCCCTCCAAGGTCGTCCACACCCTCACCGACGATTGCGGCGCCGAGCTCTACCGGCTCGTCAACCGCTTCGCCGACGCCTCGCTGACGCGGCTGCCCGACGGCAGGGTCGATGCCACCGCCTGGGCATCGCTGGGCCTGCTGGCCGACCTCTGGGAGACGGGGATGGTCGAGGATCTCGCCTGCGAGGGACGCTCGGCGACCGAACTCGCGCAGGGCGCTCACGGGCTCAGCTACCACCAGGTGCAGCGCCGCGCCGGCATGTTCAAGACGGGCGGTCTGCTGAGTCTCGCACCCGGCGCGGGCAACCGCCGCTGCTACGCGCTGACCGAGAAGACGCGGCGCAAGATGGGTCTGATCGCCGGCATCGCCCGCTGGCGCAACCGCCACGTCGTCGCCGAGGACGAAGAAGGGATGACCCCGGACGAAATGGCGACCGTGCTGCGAACCGCGTTGCCGCTGGCGACGGTGCGCGACCGCCCCGGCAAGTGCCTGCGGCTGAGCGTCCGCAGCGAGGACGACGCCGCCGGGTCAACGGGCGAGGAGGTCTGGGCGGAGGTCGAAGCCACCGGCAGCGTCCACAGCTGCGTCGATTTCCCCGCCGATCCGGACGGCTGGGGCCGGGGCACGGTCGAGGCCTGGATCCCGACCCTCCTCGACGGCGACAGCTCCGCGGTCCTGGTCGGCGGCCAGGAGAGCCTGGTCTCCGAGTGCCTCGACTCCCTCTACGAGACCCTCTGGAGCCCGGCTCCCTTTTAGGCCTGGTCAGCGGCGCTTCCGGGTTTTGCCCCACCCTGGTGTGGTCGATGTCGGAAACGCTGAGGCTCGGGTGCGCGCAAGTCGCCGAGCTCACCAGGCACGCCGCGAGGATGCTGAGGGAGGGGGAGATGACCGTGCTGCTGGCGGGGGACTGGCCCGACGGACTGGCCCTGCTGCGCTTCCGGCCCTCGGTCTGGGCCGAGAAGCCTGCCGCGCTCGCGACGCCGCCTGGATCGAGCTGAACACGGGCGAGACCGATGTTGCCGCTCGCGGCCTGTACCGGAAGTTCGGCTTCACCAACGAGGAAGGGCCGCAGGGCGCCTCGATGCTCTATTACGAGCGCGAGATCTGAGCCGTCAGCTCGGCGAACCCGATCCCCGATGGCGGCTGCACCCGCCCGGGGTGGAAGAGGTGCGCCAGCAGCTCGACGCCGTCGACCAGGCGCGGACCGGGGCGGGAGAAGGTCGAGGCGGCGTCGACGGCAAAGACCCGCCCGCCGCCAAGGGCGGCGAGGCGCTCGCGGTGCTCCAGCGCCTGGGCGCGGGAGTCGTCCAGGTACCAGCCACAGGGCATCGCGACGACGACCTCGGGGCCGTGTCCGGCGAGGTCCTCCCACTCGACCTGCGGCGACTTCTCGCCAGGACGCCCGACCACGTCCTCGCCGCCGGCGAGCTCGATCATCTCCGGGACCCAGTGGCCGCCGAGGAAGGGGGGGTCGAGCCACTCGAGGGCGAGGACGCGCGGGCGCGGCTCGCCGGCGACGGCGGCGCTCACGGCCTCCAGGCGGCCTTCCAGCTCTCGCCTGACCCGGGCGGCCTCAGCCCGTACTCCCGCTGCGTCACCCAGCCGGCTGACGTCCTCCAGCACCTCGCCCAGCGTGGCGGGGTCCTGCTGCAGCACCTGCGGCGGCCCGGGCAGTTGTGCGGCGACCGCCACCACGTCCTCGTAGGAGACGGCGCAGACCTCGCATACCGCCTGGGTGACGATCAGCTCCGGCTCCATCCCGGCCAGCCTCTCCTCGTCGAGGGTGTAGAGAGCGCGCCCTTCGCCGACCACCTCCTTGACCGCGGCATCGATCTCGCCGGCGCTGAGCCCGGGAGGAAGCACCGTCCGCGTCAGGTGCGGCAGCTCCGCCGCCGCGGGCGGGAAGTCGCACTCGTGGGTGACGCCGACCACGTCCCCGCCGAGACCGAGCGCGAAGAGCATCTCGGTCGCGGAGGGGACGAGGCTGGCGATCCTCATACCGTGACTATTTCACCGCCGCGAGGAGGGCGTTGGCGCCGCCGACCATTCCCGCTTTGTTGGGATGGATCGGCGCCGCGGAGGTACCCGGCACGAGCGGTTCGACCCAGCGGGTCGAGGTGCCCTTGCAGGCATCGTGGCCGATGCTGGCGCCGTACCAGTTGACCAGGGTCGCGCCGTTGACCGCGGCCTGCGTCGCCAGCATCGAGTTCAGTCGCTGCTGGGTGGAGCGCAGGTAGGGGACGTCGGAGAACCCGATCGGCATCTGCGGCCAGCAACCGAATCCCGTCTCGGGGAAGATCGCCGGGTAGTTGACGACGTAGATTTTCGCCGAGGGCGAGCGGGCTTTGATCCCCTGCAGGACCGCCGCCACCTTCGGCGCCGTGGCTTCGATCCGCGCTTTCAGCTGATCGACCCCGCCCGAGTTGTATTTGTCGAGGCAGGGGTGGCTGAACGGGTTGACCGTAATGCAGCTCTGCGCGACTTCGGAGAAACCGATGTCGTTGCCGCCGATCGTCAGCGAGACGACCGTCGTGGTCGAGTCGAGCGAGTTCAGCTGCGGTGGGTTCGGCCCGTCCGGGTCGACGTTCTGCGGTTCGGTCATGTGGTTGGTCTTGGCTCCGCTGCAGCTCGCGTCGCGCAGCGTGAGCCCGATCCCCGGCGCCGCCAGGTGCGCGTAGTTGTTGCTCGACTTGAGGCAGCCGAGCGGCAGCAGCGGGTTCGGGATCAGCGGCCCGGCGGCGTAGGAGTCGCCGAGCGCGGCGTAGTTGGCCGCGGCGGCGCCGCCGGCGAAGCCGGCCAGCAGGCCCACCGCGACGACGAGGGCGAACAGCGCGAGCCGCAGCCGCTGGAGCACGGTCGTGGTTTTCATGTTTCTCCTCCCGGATTGCGGATATAAAGAGCTACGAAAGCTCAAGTATCTTTGCAGTAAGTTTTAGGTAGAGCAACGGGTAGAGGAGGAGCGGCGATGCGGCGAGCGACGATTCTGGTGGCGATGGCGATGGCGATGCTGGGAGTGGGAGCCGGCAGCGCGCAGGCGGATCTGCCGGTGATCTACAACGGCGTCTACGGCTACGCTCACACCAGCCCCTCGGCGAGCCCGCCCGGCGCCAACGATTGGAGCTGCAAACCGACCGCCGCCCACCCGCGGCCGGTCGTCCTCGTCCACGGCACCTTCGCCGACATGTCGAACAGCTGGCAGGCGATCTCGCCGCTCTTGAAGAACAACGGCTACTGCGTCTTCGCGCTCAACTACGGCGACTACAACGGCAGCGGCGCGGTCGGCGTCTACGGCGTAGACGACATCCCCACCTCGGCCGGCGAACTCGACGCCTTCGTCGACAAAGTTCTCGCCGCGACCGGCGCCGCCGAGGCCGACCTGGTCGGCCACTCGCAGGGCGGGATGATGCCGCGCTACTACCTGAAGTACCTGGGGGGCGCGGCCGAGGTGAACGCTCTCGTCGGGCTCTCGCCGTCAAATCACGGGACCACCCTCGACGGGCTCTTCGTCCTCTCCAACTTCTTCCCGGGCGCCAACCAGTTCACCGGCGCATTCTGCCCCGCCTGCGAGCAGCAGCGGGTGGATTCGTCCTTCATCACAAACCTCAACAGCGGCGGCGAGACGGTGCCGGGAGTTGCGTACACGGTGATCCAGACCCGCTACGACCAGGTCGTCACCCCGTACACCTCCGCCTTCCTCTCGGGCTCCAACGTGAAAAACATCCTGCTCCAGAACCAGTGCATCCTCGACTTCGGGGATCACCTCTCGATGCCCTACGACCACATCGTCGGCGCCGACGTGCTGACGGCCCTCGACCCGCTGCACCCGCGGGGGTTCCTCTGCACCCCGATCGCCCCCACCGCCGGGGGCTGAGAGCTCAGCCGGCGCCGTTCTCCCCGCGGTAGGGCCCCGGCTTCGGCCGGGCCTTGCCGCCCGGGAAGGCAAGCCGCAGGATCGTCCGCTGCACCATGCCCAGCTGCTGGCTGAAGGGTCCGCTGTTGTACGGCAGCCCGTAGCGCTCGCAGATCTCTTTCACCTGGGGGGCGATCTCGGCGTAGCGGGTGCTCGGCATGTCGGGGAAGAGGTGGTGCTCCACCTGATAGCTGAGGTTGCCGCTGGCGACGTGGAACATCGGGCCGCCCTCGATGTTGGCCGAGCCGGTGAGCTGGCGGATGTACCAGCCGCCGCGGCTCTCGTTCTCGACCTCCTCCTGGGAGAAGGTGTAGGTCTGGTCCGGGAAGTGGCCGCAGAAGATGATCGCGTAGGCCCAGACGTTGCGGGCGATGTTCGCGGTCGCATTTGCCTTGGCGGTGGCGCGGAAGGTCTTGCTGCCGCTGTTCAGCGTGGCTTCGACCACCGGCGCCCAGCGGCCTTGCCGCTTGCGCTTCACCCGGCCGAGGATCCCACGGGGCTGCCTGCGCTGCCGGCGCGTCTCCACCACCACGTCGACCGCCGTCGCCGCCAGGGCGCTGACCAGGGGCCAGGCGATGTAGTCCTTGACGATCTGGCTCTTCGCCTTGCCCGCGATCCCCTTCAGCTCCCGCTTCACCTGCGGCATCGGCTTGCGGCCCTTGCGGATCGCCTCGAAATCGAGGTCGTGCAGCGCCACGCCCCACTCGAACAGACCCGCCAGGATCAGGTTGTAGATCGGCTGCGCGAGGTAGACCGGGTGCCACTTCTGCTCCGGGTCGATCCGCATGATCTCGTAGCCGAGGTCCTTGTCTTTGCCGCGGATGTTGGTGTAGGTGTGGTGGACGAAGTTGTGGGAGTGCTTCCAGGCCTCGGCGGTGGAGGCGGTGTCCCAGTCCCAGGTCGAGGAGTGGATGCGGGGGTCGTTCATCCAGTCCCACTGACCGTGCATGACGTTGTGCCCGATCTCCATGTTCTCGAGGATCTTGGCCGCCGAGAGGGAGGCGGTCCCGGCCCACCAGCCGCCGCGGTTGCGCGAGGCCAGCAGCAGCACCCGGCCGAGCACCGCCAGGCGCCGCTGCATCTCGATCATGCTCTCGATGTAGCGCCGGTCGCGGTCGCCGAGCTCGGCCATGACGCGGTCGCGGATCGAGTCGAACTCGCGGCCCAGCTCGTCCAGCTGCTCCTCGCTGAGGTGCGCGAGCGGGCTCTCGATTTGGGTGTCTATCGGTGCGGTGGTGGTAACGCTCATCTGATTCTCATTTCCTCTTTTTCAAAGTGCAATTTCGACGTCGCCCTCGGGCGCGTTGACGCAGGTCCGGACCATTTCGTCCTCTTGACCGTAGACCTCGCCGGTCCGCAGGTCCCTGACTTCGCCCGAACAGAGGCGGCCGATGCAGGTGTGGCAGATCCCCATCCGGCACCCGAAGGGGAGCTCGGCGCCGGCTTCCTCGCCGGCGACGAGGATCGGCGTGCGGCCGTCGGAGCTGGTCTCGACCCCGCTCTTGGTGAAGCGGATCGCGCCGCCCTCTCCGGCGACGGTGTCGCCGCCTCCGATCACGGGTTGGAAGCGCTCCATCTCCAGCAGGTCGGGTTCGCCCTCCGCCTGCCAGTGCTGGGTGAGCGCGTCCAGCATCTCGCCCGGTCCGGAGACGAAGGCGTGGCGCTGGCGCCAGTCGGGGCAGAGCTGGTCCAGGTGCGCCGGAGCGACCCGGCCGGCCTCCCCGGTGATGCGGATATGGGGGCGGTAGCCGGAGCAGCGGGAATCCAGCTCACGCAGCTGCTCGCCGAAGATGACGCCCTCGGCGCTGCGCGAGGAGTGGATGTGGACGACGTCGTAAAGCGCTTCGTCGCGGTCGAGGCTGCGCAGCATGCTCATGATCGGGGTGATGCCGCTGCCGGCGCTGATGAAGAGGAGCTGCGGCGGCGCCGGGTCGGGCAGCACGAAGGTGCCTTCCACCCCGCCGAGCCGGACGATGTCGCCGGGCCGTGCCTGGTGCACGAGGTAGGGGGAGACCTTGCCCGCGTCGACCAGCTTCGGCGTGATCCCGATCAGGCCGTCGGGCCGGCCCGGATCCGTGGTCAGCGAGTAGGCGCGCCAGTGGTGGACGCCGTTGACGATCACCCCGATCCGCAGGTACTGCCCCGGCCGGTGGTCCTCCCATTCGTAGCCCGGCTTGATCAGGACGGTCACCGCGTCGGGCGTCTCCCGCTCGATCCGCTCGATCCGGCCGCGCAGCTCCTGCGTCGACCAGAGGGGATTGATCAGTTCGAGGTAGTCGTCGGGCAGCAGCGGGCTGAACAGCGAGCGGACGGCATGGAGCGCGCGCTGGCGCGCCTTGGGAACGTTGGGTACGGCGCCTCGCTCTGCCATTGTCAAATGTTACACGGATCGATGTAATGGTTACGTGAGAACAGTCACCTCTATACCCGGGAGGGCTTGGCTTCAGTCGACCAGCTTCACGTCGCTGATCTCCACCTGGTACCGACCTTCCTGTTCGGAGGAGGGAGCGGCCCTGGTGAACCAGAGGAGGAAGTACCTCGCCGGCGAGCCGAGGTGGAGCTCGATTTCCTCGTTCTTTTCGGCGTCGGTCACCTCGCCCACGGGTTCGCCCCATTCGGAGAGGTCTTCCGGCGGCCCCGAGGGCGAGGCGTAGATTTCGGCGTCCCAGCCGGGGGAGGGGGAGCGGACGAGCATCTCGCTCGGAGTGGTGGTCGATTTGCTGACCACGTAGAGGCCGACCCCCGGATTGGGCCCGGTCTTCGTCCCAGCGAAGTCTTCGGTGTCGTAGTGCTCGCTGCTCCAGGCGGTCGTGGTGGGGTCGCCGTCGACGGCGAAGCTGACGGTTTCGGGGTCCTCGGAGTCGTCGCCCTGGGGGTCGTAGTCGGACGCTTCGGCGAGCGCCACCGGCGTGCCCTTGCCCTTCAGCGCCCCGCCCCCACCCGGGCCGTTGCCGCTGCCGATCAGCTGCACGGCGAGCAGGACGGCGCCGGCGGCGAGGACGATCAGCGCGATCGCGAGCCAAGAGCGGCGACCGCGGTCGCCGGAGAGCTTGCGTTCGGCCGGCGCCACCGCGTCGAGCACGCTGGTCGCCTCTCCGGTGGTGCCGCCCGCCCGCGCCGCCTCGACCTCGAGCGCGGTCGAGAGGTCGTCGATCAGCTCGCCGACCTGCTGGTAGCGCTGGGCCGGGTCCTTCGCCGTGGCCCGCTCGACCACCATCGCCGCCGCCGCGGAGAGCTCGGGCCGGCGCTGCTGGACGTCGGGCAGCTCCTCGTTGACGTGTTTCATCGCCACCCCGACCTGGCTCTCGGCATGGAAGGGAACCTGGCCGACCAACATCTCGTAGAGGACGACCCCGAGCGAGTAGATGTCGGAGCGCTGGTCGACCGGGTGGCCCATCGCCTGCTCGGGGGCGACGTAGTCGGTGGTGCCGAGAACGCGGCCGGTGGCGGTCATCCCGTCCTGTTCGAGCTGGCGCGAGATCCCGAAGTCGGTCAGCTTGGCGCGGCCCTCGGCGTCGATCAGGATGTTCTGCGGCTTGATGTCCCGGTGGACCATGTTGCGGTTATGGGCGACCGTGAGGCCGCGGGCGACCTCGATCGCGTAGGCGAGCGCCTCCTGCGGGTCGAGCGCGCCGACCCGGCCGATCCGCTGCTTCAGCGTCTCGCCTTCCACGTACTCGAAGACGATGTAGGGGTGACCGCCGTCCTCGCCGGCATCGATCACGGCGACCACGTTGGGATGGGACAGCTTCGCCACCGCGCGCGCCTCCTGGCGGAAGCGCTGCAGCTGGTCTTCCTGCTCGGACATCTCCCGGTGCAGCACCTTGACCGCGACCTGCCGATCGAGCGTCGTGTCCCGGGCCAGGTACACCGTGGACATCCCGCCGCTGCCGAGCTTCGCCTCCAGCTTGTAGCGGCCGGAGAGCACGGTGCCGATCATCTGGGAGCTGGTTGAGGGGCGGTTGCTCACTTACGCGCCAACGTTACGACGCATCGCCGGCCGAGGCGGCTTAGAGGATCCTGCGTGGTCCATCGGTTGCGCGGCCGACCCGCCTCGCCTCCGGGTAGTGGCGCCGCAGCAATTCGAGCGCGGCCGCTTCGTCGCCCGCGGCGACCACCGCGCAGAAGCCGCAGCCCATGTTGAAGACCTCGCGCATCTCCTCGTCGGAGACCCCGCCGTGCTCCTGGATCAGGTCGAACACCGGCGGGGCGGGGAGCGGGTCGTCGATCTCGTAGCCGACCTCGGCGGCGAGGCGGAGCAGGTTCTCGGTGCCGCCGGAGGTGATGTGGGCGAGGCCGCGGACGTCGACCTCGGAGCGCAGCAGCTCGACGATCGGCTTGACGTAGATCTCGGTCGGCTCGAGCAGGACGTCGCCGAGCGGGCGGCCGAGGCGCTCGTCGTCGAGCGGGATCCCGGCCAGCGCCGAGCGGGCGAGCGTGTAGCCGTTGGAGTGCAGGCCGGTGGAGGGGAGGCCGATGACGACGTCGCCCGGCTCGACCGCCGAGCCGTCGACGATCGCGTCGAGGGCGACGGTCCCGAAGCAGGCGCCGGAGACGTCGACGCCGCGGACCAGCTGCCCGAGCTGGGCCAGCTCGCCGCCAGGGATCTCGATCCCGGCCAGCTCCGCCCCGCGCGCCAGGCCGACGCCGATTTCCTCGCAGACCCCCGGGTCGGCCTTCTCGATCGCGATGTAGTCGAGCATCGCCAGCGGCTCGGCGCCGACGCAGATCACGTCGTTGACGTTCATCGCCACGCAGTCGATCCCGACCGTGTCGTAGCGGCCGAGCTGCTCGGCCAGGACCAGCTTCGTCCCAACCCCGTCGGTCGAGAGCGCGATCCCGGTCCGCTCGTCGATCCTGATCACGCTCGCGTAGTGCCCGGGCAGAGGCACCTGGGCCGAGGGCCGCCCGAGCTGGATCGCCCCCAGCGCCCGAACCAGGCCGGCCACGGCCGAGTCCGCCGCACCCTGATCGACTCCGGCTTTGGCGTAGGCGTCGCTCATGCGGCCGATTCTCTCAGTCGTTCCGGCAGGTCGCATCCATGGTCACCCAGAGCCGGGGCTACCGCAGCCGACATTTGACCCACCCGGGTGTGGCCAAAATCGGATGCGCCTGGCGTCTCGGTGCCGCTCATGAGCGGGGTTGTCTGGACAGGCGCCTGAGGACCACCACCGCCAAGCCGGCTCGGTAAGCGGCATACGGCCAGAGCGCGCGGTCGCGCTCGACCACCCGGATCAGGCGCTGCGAGGCGAGGGTGGAGGCGAAGGAGGCGGCAATGCCGATGCCCAGGGAACGGCGCAGCTCCGGGGTGACGCCGCGGCGCGCCAGCCGGGTCCCCTTGAGTGCCGTCGCGCCGACGATGATCGGCAGCGCGATCGTCCGCGAGAGCAGGTTGGCCTGGTCGCGGGAGAAGCGGCGCCAGCGGGCGGCCGCGAGGGTGACGCCGTTGCGGGAGACGCCGGGCGCCAGCGCCGCCGCCTGGGCGATTCCCAGGGCGAGGCCGTCCATCGCGGTGGCGTCGCCGCGCCCGCGCTGCTGCGGCCGGCGGTCGGCGACGAGCATCGCGGCCGCGCCGGCGAGGAGGCCGTAGGCGGTCGTCCGCGGGCCGCCGAGGTGCTTCTCGATCGGCCGCTCGAGCGTGTAGCCGACGATCGCCGCCGGCAGGAAGGAGAGGCCGAGCAGCAGCACTCGCCGGCCGTCGAACTGGCGCAGCTCTTCGCCGATCACCCGCCGCTGGCCGATCAATAGCGCCGCCGCGGCACCCGTGTGGAGCGCCACCTCGAAGCTCTTGCGCAGCTCGGGGTCGATCGCCTCCCAGTCCCACCCCGCGAGCCAGGGGACGAGGACGATGTGGGCCGAGCTGGAGACCGGCAGCAGCTCGGCCGGCCCCTGGACCAAGCCGAGCGCGACCGCTCGAACGGCCGGTAGGCCGCCGTCGCTCAAGCTCTGGGGCCGACGGCGGGCTCGGGCGTGCCGGCCGGCTCACCCTCGCCCGCGCCAGGTCCGCCGCCGCGACGCCGCCGGATCAGCAGATAGGCGCCGAGGGCGATGACCCCGACGACGACCAGGTAGTCGAGGTAGTGCAGGTGGTCGCGCCACTCTTCCCAGTTCTCGCCGACGCTCTTGCCGACCAGGGCCAGCATCAGCACCCAGGGGATGCAGCCGAGCGTGGTCAGCAGGGTGAAGCGCCAGAAGGGCATTTTCGCGACGCCGGCGGGCAGTGAGATGAAGGTGCGGATGATCGGCAGCATCCGCGAGAAGAAGATCGTCGCGTCGCCGTAGCGCTCGAACCACCGGTCGGCCCAGGCGAGGTGCTTGGGGCTGATGTGGATCAGCTTGTTTTTTTCCAGCAGGTCGATGCGGCCGTAATAGCCGACCGCGTAGGCGATCCAGGAGCCGACGAGGTTGCCGAGCACGCCCGCGGCGACGACTCCGAAGAGGGTCAGTTCGCCGGCGGCGACGCTGGAGCCGGCGAAGAGCATGATCGCCTCGCTGGGGACCGGCAGGCAGGCGGACTCGAGCGTCATCAGGATGAAAACGGCCGGCAGGCCGGCGCTGCTGATGAAGTCGGTTCCCCAGTTGACGATCGGGTCGAGGAAGAAATCGGTGACGCTGGCGAGGAGGAGGGGCGGCATTCGTGAAGCGGGGATTGTAGGGAGAGCGCCGACCAGCAACTAAACTCGGGGGCTCATGCGCCGGTTGAACCACCCCGTCTATCGCAACCGGGTTCTTCAGGTGGCGGCCGACGCCGTGCTCGTCGCGCTGGCCTATTTCCTCGCCTTCCAGCTGCGCTTCCTCGATCAGCCGCACGGTTGGCCGCACCGCTACGAGGTGCTCTTCGCGCAGTCGGTCGGCTTCGTCGTCGCCGGCAAGCTCGTCGTCTTCGCCGCCTTCGGGCTCTACCAGAAGTGGTGGCGCTACGTCAGCGGTCGCGACTTCATGTTGATCTTCCGCGCCGTCGCCGTCGCCAGCGCCCTGCTGGTCGTCGTCTTCGCCGTCGCCAAGCCCTTCGCCCACACGCTGCCGCGCTCGGTCGAGGTGATCGACTTCATCCTCACCCTGATCCTGATCGCCGGCGCCCGCCTCGCGGTGCGGCTGATCGTCGAACGCCCGAGCCGCGGCGCCCGCCTGCCGAAGCACGAGGTGCTCGTCGTCGGCGCCGGCTCCGGCGGGCAGATGGTCGTCCGCGAGCTGCAGCTCAACCCCAAGCTCGGCGCGACCGCGATCGGCTTCCTCGACGACGACGCACGCAAGCGGGGGATGCGGATGCTGGGCCTGAAGGTGCTCGGCTCGACCAAACAGATCGACAGGATCCTCGACGAGACGAAACCCGACGAGGTGGTGATCGCGATCCCCTCGGCGCCGGGCACGTTGCGCGGCCGCATCGTCGCCGCCTGCCGCGAGCGCGAGATCGCCGTCCGCACCCTGCCGACGGTCTTCGAGCTTCTCCGCGGCGGCGTGCAGCTGAACAAACAGCTGCGCGAGGTGCGGGTCGAGGACGTGCTCGGCCGCGAGCCGATCGTCCGCGAGATCGACCGGGTCGGCGCCTACCTCGCTGACCGGATCGTCCTCGTCACCGGCGCCGGCGGCTCGATCGGCTCCGAGCTCTGCCGTCAGATCGCACAGGTCAAGCCGCGGTTGCTGGTGATGCTCGACCACGCCGAGGACAACCTCTTCCAGATCGACCGCGAGATGGTCGAGGAGCGGCACTTCGCCAGCTGCGAGTCGGTGCTCGCCGACTGCAAGGAGCCGCACCGGATGCTCGAGGTGATGCAGCGGTTCAAACCCGACGTCGTCTTCCACGCCGCCGCCTACAAGCACGTGCCGCTGATGGAGGCCAACCCGCTGGAGGCGGTCCGCAACAACGCGATCGCGACCCGGGTCACCGCCGAGACCGCCGCCGCCTCCAAGGTCGAGCGCTTCGTCCTGATCTCGACCGACAAGGCGGTCAACCCGCAGACGGTGATGGGCGCCTCGAAGGCGATGGCCGAGTGGATCGTCCAGGCCGCCGGCGAGAAATACCCGGGGACGCGCTTCGCCTCGGTCCGCTTTGGCAACGTCCTCGCCTCCTCGGGCAGCGTGGTGCCGATCTTCCGCCGCCAGATCGAGCGGGGGGGACCGGTCACCGTCACCCATCCGGAGATGACCCGCTACTTCATGACGATCCCGGAGGCGGTGCAGCTGGTGATCCGCTCCGGCGACATCGGCGCCGGCAAGGGAGAGGTCTTCGTCCTCGACATGGGCGAGCCGGTGAGGATCGTCGACCTCGCTCACAACATGATCCGGCTGGCGGGATACGAGCCCGAGCAGGACATCGCGGTCGAGTTCACGCAGCCGCGCCCCGGCGAGAAGCTGCACGAGGTCCTCTTCTCCGACGGCGAGGAGGTGCAGCCGACGGCGGCGCGGCGGATCAACCGCGCGGTGCGGAAGAAGGCGATCGACCAGGAGTGGGTGGAGTCGACCCTGACCTCGCTCGAACACCTGGTTCTGGCCGGCGACGAGGCTAATTTGGCCGAGCGGGTGGTGGACCTGATCGCTTCGCCCGACGGCGGCGCGGCGACGGTCGCCTCCAACGAATAGCCTCTCGCAGCCACTTTGGTCCACGCGATCGAACAAATCGGCGCCTTCGCCGGCTTGGCCGCGTTCCTCGGCCTCGCCGTCCTCGCGCTCCTCTCCTTCACCCACGGCCGGGACATCCGCCGTCTGCGCGAGTGGGCCGGGTCGGCCCCTGAGCGCGATGCCGAGCGCAAGGAGCAGACCTCGACGATCGCCGCCCAGCGGGCGGAGGAGCTGCGGGCGCTGGAGGAGGCCCGGACGGCGGAACAGGACGCGGTCTCCAGCCGCGAGGAGCGCCGGCGTCGGCGCGAGGAAGGGCTGCCGGCGGGGAGCCGCGGGGAGCGGCTGCGCGACCGCTTCTCGGGCCTGGGGGAGACGGCGTCGCGGCCGAGCTCATTGATCGCGCTCTTCGTCGTCGTTCTCGTCGTCGCCGGCGGCGTCGCCTACCTCCTGGTCGCCGGCGGCGACGACAGCTCGGGCGGCAACAACGCGAAGCAGGCGGCGGCCAAGGTGAAGCCGGCGGAAATCGAAGTCAGCGTCCTCAACGGCACCTCGGTCCCCGGCCTCGCCGCGACCTACGGCGACAAGGTCGAGGGCAAGGGGTTCGACCTCGGCGCCGTGACCAACAGCAGCGCCAGCTTCGCCGAGAGCGTGGTCATGTTCAAACGCGGGCACAAGATGGAAGCCCGCAAGGTGGCGAAGCAGCTGGGTCTCACCGAGCTGCAGCTGATGAGTGGTGAAATCGAATCCGTCTCGGCCGGAGCCGACGTCGCAGTGATCGTCGGCGAGGACAATGCCGAAGCGGTGGAATGATCGCCCGGGGTTCCTCTCCCCAAACGCGGTCGTCTTCGCCCTCCTCGTCCTCGCCACGCTAGCCGCCTTCGCCTACTCGCAGCGGGTCAAGCGCGACCCGCTCGTCCTCGACAAGGTCAGCTTCGTCGGCTTCCCGGTTCTCGCACCGGAGGAACCGGTCCGCAGCTTCACGCCGAACGACGACTGCCAGTACGACCGGGTCCGGATCCGCTTCCGCACCACGGTCAGCGACGAGGGCACCGTGCAGGTGATCAAGCCCGGGGGGAGGGTCGTCTTCACCCTCGCCCGTGACCGGTTACTCGAGCGCTACACGTTCCACACCTACTACTGGGATGGGCGCCAGCGCGGCGGCGGCACCGCCAAGCCCGGCCGCTACAAGCTGCGGGTGAAACTGGGTTCGGACCGGGTCCTGGTGACGCCCGGTGCGATCAAGCTCCACCGGGCGCCGAAGGCCGGCGAGTCGCGTTGCGCCACCCCCGGCGGTGGCGGGGTGGCTCCGAAGGGACCGTCGTGAGCGACGTCCTCGCCGGCACCGGCCTCGTCCTCGCCGCCCTGGCGAGCGGTGCCGCGATCCTGCTGCCGCCGGGACGGCTGCGGGCGGTGCTGATGGTGGCGGCGATGGCGCTCTTCCCGGTCCTGATCGCCGGCGACCAGTGGCACACCGCGCAGATCGTCGACCTGCGCCACGACGAGGGCCGGATCGTCGCCCTGCTGGCGCTGGCGGCGGCCGTGGTCGGCATCCTCGCCTACGCCTTCCGCCGCTGGCCGATCGCGATGCCGCTGGCGATCGTCTTCGCGATCCCGTTCCGGGTGCCGCTCGAGGCCGGCGGCGACACCGCCAACCTGCTGGTGCCGCTGTACCTGGTGATCGCCGCCGCGGTGGTGGCGACGCTGCTGCGCGACTGGCGCGGAGCGCCGCCCGGCCACCCGCCGCGGGCGCTCGCCTGGGCGCTCGCCGCCGCGGTGGTCCTCTACGCGCTGCAGGCGCTCTACTCGGAGGACTTCTCCAAGGGTCTGCAGAACGTTTGCTTCTTCTTCGTCCCCTTCACGGTCGCCTATCGGCTGCTGCGCGAGGTCGAGTGGGACCGGCGGCTGCTGCGCTGGGTCCTGATCGTGGTCGGGCTGGAGGCGAGCGCCTTCGTCCTCGTCGGCACCGTCGAGCTCGCGACCCGCAGCCTCTTCTGGAACGACCAGATCATCCGCTCGAACGAATTCCACACCTACTTCCGGGTCAACTCGGTCTTCTGGGATCCCAACGTCTACGGCCGCTACCTGGCGCTGGTGACGACGATCGCCGCCGCGGCGATGCTCTGGGCCCGGACCCGAGAGACCTTCTGGCTCCTCACCGGCCTGATCGCGGTGCTGTGGATCGGCCTGGTGCCCACCTACTCCCAATCGAGCTTCCTCGCCCTCCTCGCCGGGCTCGCAGTCCTCGCGGCAATCCGCTGGAGCTGGCGCTGGACCCTGGCTGCTGTCGCGGTCGGTCTCGTCGGCGCGGTTCTTGTCGTCGTCCTCGTCGGCGGCAGCGGCAAGATCACCAGCGACCGCTTGAATGTCGACCTCAGCGGCCGCGGCAGCCTCGTCTCCGGCGGCGCCGACCTCTTCGCGGAAAAGCCGATCCAGGGCTATGGCTCGGGCTCCTTCCAGGCGGCGTACCGAGACCACCGAGAGAACAAGGACGCCCCAGTCACGGTTTCGCACACTGAGCCGGTAACCGTCGCGGCTGAGCAGGGCCTCCTAGGACTGCTGGTCTACTTCGGCTTGATCATTGTTGCCCTCGGAACCCTCGGTCGTGGGTTGTTCACGTCCCATCCGGTGGGTGGCGTCGTAGGGGGGACCCCCCCTTGCCGCGCAAGGGGGGGTGGGTCCCCTGCGGCGACAGGACCCGCCGGCCCAGCGGCCCGAGCCGCAGTCCTCGCAGCCTTCGTCGCACTCCTCGTTCACACCCTGGCCTATGCGGGATTTTTCGAGGACCCGATCACTTGGGTGCTGCTTGCTGTTGGAGCCTCGCTGGCCCATGCGGCGGCCGGCGATGACCCGGTAATCCGCAAGCCTGCGTAGGGTCCCCTCATGTCGGGATACCTGCGTCGCCTGGCAACCACGGGTGCTGCCTATACCGCCGCGAGCATCCTCAGCAAGGTCATTGCTGTTGCGCTCTTGCCGCTCTACACGCGGTATCTCACGCCGGAGGACTACGGGGCCGCCGAGATCTTGTTCGCAGCTGTGGTCGCCGCGAGCATCATCGTCCGGCTCGGGTTGATCGAGGCCATCTTGCGCTTCTACTACCTCGATGACGAGGATCCGGCACGGGTCGTTTCCGGCACCTTCGCCGGCCTGTTCTGGCTCTCGACGCTCGGAGCTCTCATCGCGCTGCCGTTGGCTGGTCCGATCTCCGAACTGCTGATCCCAGACCCAGAGGAACTTGGCGGGTCCGCGCCGGAACTCGTCCGGATCGCGATCGGGGGGCTCTGGGTGCTGACGATGTGGGAGTTCATGCTCACCCTCTTCCGGCTCGAGGAGCGGGCGCGGGCGTTCTTCGTGACGACGATCCTCAACGTGATCGCCGCGATCGCGCTGACCGTCGTCCTCGTCGTCGGCCTCGACGAGGGTGCGCGCGGCCTCCTGCTGGGCAGCTACGCGACCGGCGCCGCCTTCGTCCTCGCCCTGATCGCCCTGCAGTGGCGCCACCTCTCGCTGCGCTTCGACCGCGCCCTGTTGCGCCGCCTCTTCCGCTTCGGCCTGCCGACGATGCCGGCCGAGGTCTCGCTCTACGCGCTCAACTTCGTCGACCGGCTGATCATCGTCCGCTCGCTCGGGCTCGCGGAGGCGGGCCTCTACTCGCTCGGGGTCAAGTTCGCGCAGGCGGTCAACGTCCTCGTCCGCGGCTTCCAGCTCGCCTGGCCACCGCTCGCCTACTCGATCCGAGACGACGGCGAGGCGCGCCGCGTCTACGCCACCGTGGTCACCCTCTTCGTCGCCGGCTGCGCCTTCGTCGTCGCCGGGATGTGGCTCTTTGCGCGCTGGATCGTCCGCGCCCTGGCCGATCCGAAGTTCTTCGACTCCTACGAAGTGATCGGCCTGATCGCCGCCGCGGTCACCCTCTATGCCCTCTACCTGGTGCTGGTCGTGATCCTCGGCCGCACCGGCCGCACCGAGTTCAACCTCCCCGCCGCGGTCGCCGCCCTCGTCGTCAACGTCGTCCTCAACCTCCTCCTCGTGCCGCCGCTGGGGATCGTCGGCGCCGCCCTCGCCCTGGTCGCCTCCTACCTGGTGGTGCTCGGCCTGATGTACGCCTTCACCCAGCGCCTCTTCCCGGTGCCGTACGAGTGGGGCCGGCTGTTGCGGGTGGTGTTGACGGTGGCTGCGATCGTCGGCCTGGCCGAAGCGCTGGTCCCGACCGAGGGCGCCGACGGCCTACTGCTCCGCGCCGCGCTCCTCGCGGTCTATCCGCTGGCGCTCTGGGCGACCGGTTTCTTCAGCGAGGAAGAGCGCCGCTGGCTCGGATACCTGCGCCACCCAGGCGCCGTGCTCGCCTCGTTGCGCGCCGAGCCGGCGGTCGACGGAGACATCTCCGAGGTCTACGAGGCAGAGCGAATGGATGAGGACACCCGGATGTAGTTCCGTGGTTCCTTTCGGACTCTCAGCGACCGAAAGGAACCACGGAACCGGCGCGGTCGCGGATCGATTCGCTGCGCCCAGGAAAGAGCGCCTGGCGGGCGTGGGCCCAGAAGACCTTCGCCGGACGGTTGGGGAGGACCGTTGCGACCAGGGCACGGAGCCCGTATGACCAGGCGGTGAGAAGGCGGACGGCGAGCGCAGCGAGCGCCCCGTGGTGCTTGTGCATGTAGAGGTCGCGGTTGCGGTGGAATTCGACGATCCGCGGCAGTCCCTTGGCGAGGTCGGTCGATAGCTGGTCGTGATGGACCGCCTCGGCGCCGGGGACGTAGAGCGAATGCCAGCCGACCTCGGCCAGGCGCTTGGCGAAGTCGCACTCGTCGTAGTAGACGAAGAAGGCCGGATCCATGTAGCCGACCTCGGCCGCCGCCTCGCGGCGGACCATCAGCGCGCTCGACTGCGCCCAGTCGACCCGGCGCGTCTCCGCGCCCTTGCTCTGCACGGTCAGCCAGCGGTGGAGGAAGAGCGCGCCGATCGCCGCCGTCCCCACCCCCGGGAAGCGCCAGGCGGAGGGGACTGGGTTGCCACTGGAGTCGAACAGCTGCGCGGTCGCCGCGGCAGCCTTCGGTTCTGCGTCGAGCGCCGCGAGCAGCGCCTCCGTTGCCCCTGGCCGCAGCTCGGAGTCCTCGTTCAGCAGCAGGCAGTACTGCCCCTGAGCCTCGCGCATCAGGGTCGAGTCGTTCTCCGCCTTGCCCGTCCGCCGCTCCAGGGCAATCAGGCGGATCTCGCCGCCGAGCCCGCGCACGGCCTCTGCCGAGCCGTCCTCGGAGTCGTTGTCGAGGACGAGGATCTCGCGCTCCACCCCGGCAGGGTGGGTGCGCTCGATCGCCGCCAGGCAGGCGAGGAGGTACGCCCGGCCGTTGGTGTTCACGACGCAGTAGGAGAGCGTGGGGGGCAAGGGGGTCACGATAATCCCCGCTGGTACCACGGGCCGGAACCGTGGCCTCATTGAAGATGAAGGTCCAGCTGGTTGATCCCTCGGCGTTCACGCCACCCTACGACCGCGCTCTCGCGGCGGCGCTGTCGCGCGCCGGGGGCGAGGTCGAGCTGCTGACCAGCCGCTTCCTCCACGGAGCGGTTCCGCCCGCCGAGGGCTATCGGGTCGAGGAGCTCTTCTACCGCCGCGCCACCCGGCGCGGCCTCGACGCACCCGGGCGCCTGCCCTTCAAGGCGGCCGAGCATCTGCCCGACATGCTGCGCCTGCGCCGCGCGCTCGATGCCGACGTCGTCCACTACCAGTGGCTGACGATCCCCTCGCTCGACGCCCGGCTGCTGCCGCCACGCCGCCCGCGGCTGATGACCGCCCACTACATCCTGCCGCCGCAGCCGAGCCGCCGCCAGGTCCGCGCCGCCCGCCGCGTCTTTGGCGCGATGGACGCGGTTGTCGCCCACTCCGAGCACAGCGCCACGCGGTTGCGGAACGAGGTCGGCCTCGATCCCGGCAAGGTCCGCGTCGTCCCCCACGGCGCCTTCGACTACCTGACCCGGCTGCCGGAGGAGAAGCCGCTGCCGCCGGAGCTGGAGGGTGCGGCCGGGCCCGTGATCCTCTGCTTCGGCCTGCTCCGTCCCTACAAGGGCATCGAGAACCTGCTCGAGTCCTTCGGGCGCGTCGCCGCGACCAACCCCGCCGCCGAGCTCTGGGTCGTCGGCAACCCGCGGATGGACGTCGAGCCGCTGCGCCGCCGGGCGAACCAGGTCGGTGGCCGTGTCCGCTTCGTGACCCGCTTCGTCGAGGACGCCGAGATCCCGGCGATCTTCCGCCGCGCCGACCTCGTCGTCCTCCCCTACCTCGACGCCGAGCATTCCGGCGTCCTCTACACCGGGCTCGCCTTCGGCAAGCCGCTGGTGCTGAGCGCCGTCGGCGGCTTCCCCGAGGTGGCCGAGACCGGCGCCGCGCGCCTGGTGCCGCCGGGCGACGCCGACGCTCTCGCCGAAACCCTGGAGGAGCTGGTCGCAGACGAGACCGCCTGCGCCGAGCTTGCCACCGCGGCCGCGAGGGCCGCCGCCGGCCCCTACTCCTGGGACCAGGCGGCGAGCAGCACCATGGACCTCTACCGCGAACTGATCGAGACCCGCTCGTGACCACCGTCGCCGCGATCCTCTTCTGGCTCAGCGCCGGCCTGCTCGTCTACACCCACCTCGGCTACCCGCTGGTGCTGGACTTGCTGGTGCGCCTGACTCGTCGAACCCGTGACCTTCGGTTTCGTAGACCGACGCTCTCCGGTGAGACCGAGCTGCCCACCGTCTCCCTGATCGTCCCCGCCTACGACGAGGAGGAGGTGATCGCCGCCAAGATCGCCGACGCGCTGGGGCTCGACTATCCGCGCGAGCGCCTGCAGATCGTCGTCGCCTCCGACGGCTCGACCGACGCGACCGCCGAGCGCGCCCGCGCCGCCCGCGCCGACCTCGTCCTTGAGCTGCCGGCCGGCGGCAAGGTCGCGGCGCTCAACGCCGCCGCCAAGCATGCGACGGGGGAGATCCTCGCCTTCTCCGACGCCAACAGCTGCTGGGCGCCGGACGCGCTGCGCGAGCTCGTCGCTCCATTCGCCGACCCGAAGGTCGGCTACGTCTGCGGCCAGGTCCGCTTCCTCGATCCCGGCGGCGGAAACCTCGAGGGTGCCTACTGGCGCTACGAGATGCGGGTCAGGGAGATGGAGTCCGCCGTTGCCGGCGTCACCGCCGGCAACGGCGCGATCTACGCCGTGCGCCGCGGCGCCTACATTCCACTGGCTCCCTCCGGGAGCCACGACCTCAGCTTCCCCTTCGCCTTCGCCAAGCGCGGCCTCCGCTCGCTCTACGCCCCCGCCGCACGGGCCGAGGAGAAGATGGTCCCGACCCTCGAGGGTGAGTTCGCCCGCAAACGGCGGATGATGGTCGGCCTCTGGGACATCGTCGTCGGCGAGGGGATGATCTCGCCCCGCGGTTACCCGGCTCTGTTCGCCTTCGAGATCGCCTCCCATCGCCTGCTCCGCTACCTCAGCCCCCTCCTGCACCTCGTCGCCTTCGTCGCCAACGTCTTCCTCCTCGGCGACGGCTGGCTCTACGTCCTCGCCTTCGCCCTCCAGCTCGGCCTGATCGCCGCCGCGCTACTCGGCCGCTTCTTCCCGATCGCCCCATTCCGCGTCGCCCGCTACTACACGATGACCACCGCCTCGATCGCCGCCGGCCTCTGGGACCGCTTCCGCAATGGGGCCGGGGGGCGCTGGGAGAAGGCCGAGGGGACGCGCTGATGCCCCGCGCCCTCGACATCCTCGTCGCCGCCATCGCCCTGGCGATCCTCTCGCCGGTGCTCCTGATCGCCGCGATCGCGATCGAGCTGACCAGCCGTGGCCCGGTGATCTACCGCCAGCGCCGCGTCGGCCTCGGCGGCCGCGAGTTCGAGATGTGGAAGCTGCGGACGATGGTCCAGGGCTCCGACCCGGTCGGGGTCGGCAAGGTCGTCTACCGCGACGACCCGCGCGTCACCGGCCCCGGCCGGATCCTGCGCCGGACCTCGCTCGACGAGATCCCCAACCTCGTCAACGTCCTCCGCGGCGAGATGGCGATCGTCGGCCCCCGCCCGACGCTCGAGTCGCAGGTCGACGGTTACACCCCGCGCCAGAAACGCCGCCACGAGGTGCTGCCCGGGATCACCGGCTGGGCCCAGATCCAGGGGCGAGCCGGCATCCCATGGGAGGAGCGGATCGAGCTCGACGTCTGGTACGTCGACCACCGCAGCCTCGCCCTCGACGCCCGCATCCTCGCCAAAACCCTGTGGCTGGTCCTGACCGGGCAGGGTCTCGCGCCGGACTGAGCGGGATAGGGTTTCGCCGTGACGACGGACCGCCCTGAAGTCAGCCTGCGCCCCTTCGAGCCAGGGGACGCGCCCGCCGTCCACCGCTGGTTCAACAACCCGGAGGCGATCCAGTCGCTGATGGAGCAGCGCGACGGGTTCACGCGCGAGGAAGCCGAGGCCTGGGCCCGGCGGGCGATGGACGACTCCGGCGAGGACCGCAAGTACGCGATCGTCGTCGAGGGCTACGAGGAGCCGGTCGGCTTCACCGCTCTCTACGGCCTCTTCCGCCAGACCGCGCCCGAGCTCGGCGCCCTGATCGGCGACGACGTCCGCGGCAAGGGCGTTGGCCGGCGGGCCGAGGCGCTCACCCTCGCCAAGGCCTTCGACGAGTTCGGCGCCCACCGCGTCTACGGCCGCATCCCCGCCCGCAACGAGGTGGCGAAGAAGACCGTCGCCGGGCTCGGCTGGAAACACGAGGGGACGATGCGAGCGCACCTCGCGCGGCGAGGCGCGCCGCCCGACGACTGCGAGGTTTGGGGAGTGCTGCCGGACGAGTTCCGCGCCGCCGCCGCGGACCTCCTGAAGTGAACGCGCCCCTCGCCAAGGCGACCCTGATCGAGGACCGCGGCGAGGCCGCGGTCGACGGTCAGTTCTTCCGCTCGCGCCAGCTCCTCGCCGCCGAGGGCGCCACCCACACCCTCCAGATCGAAAGCGACAACCGAACCCTGATCGCTCCTCTAATCGTGCGCGAGATCCCCGGCACCGACGCACGCGACGCGACCTCGCCGTACGGATACCCGGGGTTCGCTGAGGGGGGTCGGGGGGGTGTCCTCCGGAGCCTCCCCGCTGTTGCTCCGGAGGGCACCCTCCCGCCCCATCGACCCGGGATTCATCGACTGGAGCGCCACCGAGCTGGTCAGCGTCTTCATCCGTCACGCGCTCGGGCGCTCGCCGCTCGCCGGAGCCACCGAGCGCAACGTCGTCCAGATCGCCGACCCCGGGCTGCCGCCGAAGAGCCGGCCCAGCGACCGCCGCCAGGTGCGCCGCAACCTCGAAGCGGGCTACGGCATGGAGCTCGTGCCGGGAAGCGAGGCAACTGCCGAGCGGCGAGCCGGCTTCCTCGCCGCCTACGAGCAGACGATGCGCCGCGCCGAGGCCGCCCCGCACTATTTCTTCGGCGCCGGCTACTTCGACCGCATCCTCGCCGCCGATCGCACCTGGCTCGCCCTCGCCCTCGCCCCCGACGGCGACCTCGCTGCCGCCTCGATCGCGACGGTCAGCGACGGCTACCTCCACTACTACCTGAGCGGCAGCGCCGATGCGCACCTCCGCGACTCGCCGATGAAGAACGTCGTCGCCCGCCTCGTCGAGCACGCCGGAGAGCTGGGCCTGCCGCTGAATCTCGGCGGCGGCATCCACGCCGGCGACGCGCTCGAGGAGTTCAAGCGCGGCTTCGCCAACCGGCAGCTGGCCTGGACCACCTCGGAGCTGGTCTGCGACGAGCGGCGCTACGCGGAGCTCAGCGCCGGCCGCGAGCTCGGCGGCTACTTCCCGGCGTACCGCGCCTGAGGCTCAGCCGCTCGGTTCGTCCGGCTTGGCCGGCGTCGGCCCGGTGAAGGTGAAGGCTTCCACCGGCTCACCGCCGTACTTGCCCCACGTTTCCCGGCCGAAGGCGCGGATCGCGTCCAGCGTGACCTGACCTTTATAGGTCTCGCAACCGAGCAGGTTGGTCCAGGTCGTCGCCGCTACTTCGTAGGGCATCTTGTCGTCGGGAAAGAGCAGGGTCGCCCCGTACATCGTGTCGTAGAGGCCGATCAATTCCAGCTGCGCTTTTTCTGGCAGGTCCGGCGAATACTGGATCGCCATCCGCCCGTGCTCGAGCGAGTGAACGACGTCGAGCTGGCTCGGTTCCTCGCTGTAGGCGCCGTCGGCCTGCTGGTAGGGCGGTTCGACGTGGTCGCCGGAGGTGGGGGGATTGGTCTTGTAGTTGGGCAACGGAGAGTTCTGGGGGAGATGGGTGTTCCCCTCGTCTTCCAGTTTCAGCTCGACTTTGCAGCCGGCTTCTTTCGCCGCCTGGTCGAGGTCGAAGACTTTGGTCCGCGCCGGTGCGATCCCCGCCCGGTCGTCGGGCTGGACCCCGTTGGTGTTGCCCACCGCCTGGTCGACGTTGATGTGGGCGTCGCCCCCGCCGTCATCGCCCCCGCCGCTGAGGAGGATGAAGGCCAGGACCCCGACCGCGATCACGACGGTCGAGACGATCGCGTAGGTGAGGATCAGCCGGTTGCTCCCGCTGCGGGAATCCCGTGCTTCGGCTTCGATCCGCTCTTCGCGGAGCCGCTCTCTTTCGCGCTCTCCCTTACCCATCGCCGCAGCCTATTCTGCCAACGCTCTCCGAATGGCGTCGAGTCCCTAGATCGTTCCCAACTGCGCCTCGTCGTCTCGGACCCGCTCCCAGGGCCGGGATGCGCGCAGCGCACCGAGCACCGCCCGGGTTGCGGGCGCGCGGTTGAGCGCGTAGAAATGGATCCCGGGAGCGCCCGCGATCAGCAGCTCCGTGCACTGCTGGGCAGCGAAGGCGATGCCCAGCTCGAACTCGCGCTCCGGGTCGCCGCCGGCGGCTTCGAAGGCGGCTTCCAGAGGTGGCGGAATCGTCGCGTCGCAGAGGTCGCAGATCCGTTTCGTCTGGGCGAAGCTGGCGACGGGGATGACGCCGGCGAGGATCGGCACCTCGATCCCGCGCTCGCGAGCCGCCCGCACGAAGTCGAAATAAACCTGGTTGTCGAAGAAGAGCTGGGTGATCAGGAACCCCGCGCCGGAGTCGACCTTGGTCTTCAGGTAGCGCAGGTCGGTATCGAGGTCGGTTGCCTCCGGGTGCACCTCGGGGAAGCAGGCACCCCCGATTCCGAAGTCCCAGCCAGCGGTGACGAAGGCCGCCAGCTCGGCGGCGCTGCCGAGCCCGCCCTCCGGCTGCACGAAGTCCTCCTGCCCCCGCGGCGGGTCGCCCCGGAGGGCGAACACGTTCTCGATCCCGGCCGACTGGATGCGATCGAGCGTCGTCGCCAGTCCCTCGGTGGTCTCGCCGACGCAGCTGAGATGGGCCATCGTCTCGAACCCGATCTCGTCCTTCAGCGCGGTCGTGATCTCGACGGTCCCGTCGCGGGTCGAGCCACCGGCCCCGTAGGTCACCGAGACGAAATTGGGCTCCAGCGCCCGCAGCTCGCGCGCCGTCTCGTAGAGCTGCTCGGTCCCCTCCGCCGTCTTCGGCGGGAAGAACTCGACCGAGAAGGTCGGTCGCTGCTCGGCGATGATCTCTTCGATCCGCATCCGCTGAGGGTAGCCGGAGCGGAACGACTCAGGACTCGACCCGGGCCTGGAAGTACGCCTGGATGTCCTCCAAACGTTTGCCCCGTAGCACCAGAACGCCCCGGAACGGCCGAGCGCTTCGATCAGCACGCCGAGCGGGTAGATCTCCGCGTTCAGGAGCCCAAAGATCGGCCCGTCGGCACGTAGTAGCTGCAGGATCGCCAGCCCGACGCCGACCACCAGGGCCGCTTTGACCACCGGCTGCAGGCGACAGCCGCTCCGGCGACCGCGCCGATCGGCACCGCGGCGACCACCGGTCCCTGGGCGAAGCTGCCGAGGTCTCCCCCGCAGGACCTCTTTAGATCGCTCTTTGCGGGGTCGCCGCGACGTCACCCCTAGCGCCGGGCGGGACGCCGGGCTAAGTTGAATCTGCGACCGGGAGAGACCGGTCCCGCGGAAGCCGAGCGGGAGCGGGTCTCGAAGGCGACGTCACGAGCTTCTGAGCGCGAAGGCTACGCGCACGGCAGGCACCGAACGTCGTCACCGGTCGTTTTTCGTGCCTCGGTTCGTCCGCCCCGCCGCCTACCGTTGCAGCCGGCCTCTGGGAGACCTGCCCTTCCCAGGCCAGCGACCGGGGCGCACCTCTGGGAGCCGGGCGTTGCGACGATCCCCGTGATCCGCGCCGCAACTAGCCCGCCCGCTCCCCTTCTTTCCTCCAGGCGGCGCCGCCTATGGGACGATCCGCGGATGAGCGGCGAGGTGCGTTACGAGCGGCGGGGAGCGGCGGCGGTGCTGACGATCGACCGCCCGGAGCGCCGGAACGCGGTCGACGCCGCAACGGCCGAGGCCCTGCGCCAGGGACTGCAGAGTTTCGAGGCGGACGAGGACGCCCGTGTTCTGATCCTCACCGGCGCGGGCGAGGCCTTCTGCGCGGGCGCCGACCTGAAGGCGATCGACCTCGACGTCGACCATCCCGGCGGGCCGATGGGCTTCACCCGGCTGACGCCGTCGAAGCCGACGATCGCGGCGATCGACGGCTGGTGCCTCGCGGGAGGGCTTGAGCTCGCGGTCTGGTGCGACCTGCGGTTCGCCACCCCCCGGACCACCTTCGGATGCTTCGAGCGGCGCTGGGGAGTGCCGCTGATCGACGGCGGAACGCAGCGGCTGCCCCAGGTGATCGGCCTCGGCCGGGCCCTCGACATGATCCTCACCGGCCGCGCGGTGGACGCCGAGGAGGCGGAGCGAATCGGCCTGGTCACCGCGGTCGTCGAGCCGGGACGACACCTCGAGCGGGCGCTGGAGCTGGCCGAGCGACTCGCCGCGTTTCCCCAGGAGACGATGCTGAGCGATCGTCGCGCCGCGCTCGAGGGAGCGGGCCTCCCGCTTGCCGACGGTCTGCGCCTCGAGCACCGCCTCGGCCGCGACGTCCTCGAAGTCGCGGCCCGCGGGGCGGCGCGCTTCGCGGCCGGCGAGGGCCGCCACGGCGAGGGCCTCTGAACCAGGCGCCCGGCTAGTTGTAGATGCCAGGCACGTTGTTCCCGGTGAGTTCCCGTAGCCGCTGAATCGGCGGCCGGTGGCCGAGGGCGCCGTGTCGTCGCCGGTAGTTGTAGCGCTCTAACCAGCCAGAGAGGGCCGCGGCCCTCTCTGGCGATGAGCCGTAGACGGCGGCGTAAGCCCACTCGCGCAGCATCGTGCGAATGAATCGCTCCGCCTTGCCGTTGGTCTGGGGTCGGTAGGGGCGGGTGCGGATGT
>Ga0307280_10000004_pt1 | contig 120159 bp, 101 predicted proteins | sample ER_DNA_119_FD_194479 | JGI IMG/M metagenome (GOLD analysis project Ga0307280, IMG submission 194479) | Bulk soil microbial communities from the East River watershed near Crested Butte, Colorado, United States - ER_DNA_119 | ecosystem: Environmental > Terrestrial > Soil > Floodplain | place...
CTGCAGCGCGTCCTCGACGCGGTGCTTTTTCTCCTTCATCTCGGTCTCGGTGGCGGCGCCGACCTTGACGACGGCAACACCTCCGGCGAGCTTGGCCAGGCGCTCCTGGAGCTTCTCGCGATCGAAGTCGGAGTCGGTGTTGTCGACCTCCGATTTGATCTGCTTGATCCGGCCCTTGATGTCCTCGGCGTCACCACCGCCGTCGATGATCGTGGTGGTGTCCTTGGAGACGACGACGCGGCGCGCCTTGCCGAGCTGAGCCAGCTGGGTGTTCTCCAGTTTCAGGCCCATCTCCTCGGTGATCACCTCGCCGCCGCTGAGGATCGCGATGTCCTCGAGCATCCGCTTGCGACGGTCGCCGAAGCCCGGGGCTTTGACGGCCACACCGGTGAAGGTGCCGCGGAGCTTGTTCACGACCAGGGTCGCGAGGCACTCGCCCTCGACGTCCTCGGCCACGATCAGCAGCGGTTTGCCGCCCTGCATCACCTGCTCGAGCACCGGCAGGATGTCCCGCACGGACCCGATTTTCTGGTTGGCGATGAGGATGTAGGGGTCGTCCAGCACCGCCTCCATGCGGTCCTGGTCGGTGACCATGTACGGCGAGATGTAGCCCTTGTCGAACTGCATCCCCTCGGTGAACTCGAGCTCCATCCCGAAGGTCTGGCCCTCCTCGACGTTCACGACGCCGTCTTTGCCGACCTTCTCGATCGCGTCGGCGATCACGTTGCCGATCTCGTCGTCGCCGGCGGAGATGGCGGCCACACGGGCGATCTGCTCTTTGCCGGCGACCTCCTTGCTCTGCTTGTTGCGGAGATTGTCGACAACCTCCTCGACGGCCTTCTCGATCCCGCGGCGCAGGGCCAGCGGGTTGGCGCCGGCGGCCACGTTCTTCAGGCCCTGGCGGACGATCGTCTGGGCCAGCAGGGTGGCGGTGGTGGTGCCGTCGCCGGCGACGTCGTTGGTCGCGGTCGCGACCTCACGGACGAGCTGGGCGCCCTGGTTCTCGAAGACGTCCTCGACCTCGACCTCGCGGGCGATGGTGACGCCGTCGTTGGTGATCGTCGGCGCGCCGAACTTTTTGTCGAGCACGACGTATCGGCCTTTGGGGCCGAGGGTGACCTTGACGGCGTTGGCGACGGAATCGACGCCGGCCTGCAGGGCCCCTCGGGCCTCCTCTGCGTACTTCAGCTCCTTGTGAGCCATCTGTTTCCAGTCCTCCTTAGTTGCGTAAGTCCGGTGGGCGCTAGCTGATCTTGGCCAGAACGTCCGACTCGCGAAGCACGAGCAGCTCGTCGCCCTCGACGGTCACCTCGGTGCCGCCGTATTTGGAGTAGAGGACCTCGTCCCCCTCCGCGACGTCGAGCGGGATCCGCTTCTCGCCGTCCTCGTCCCATTTGCCGTCGCCGACGGCCACGACCTTGCCCTTCTGCGGCTTCTCTTTGGCCGTGTCGGGAAGGACGATGCCGCTGGCAGTCGTCGCCTCCTCCTCGATCGCCTTGACGATCAGCCGGTCCCCGAGGGGCTTCAGCTTCATCCGTGAACCTCCGTTATCGGTGTGGGTGGTGAAACTCGAGAAACGTCGCTCCGGAGCCAAATTCACGCTCTTGCGACTTTGGCACTCTCCAGGTGAGAGTGCCAAGAAGCTAAAAGATAGCGAAGCCTCAGTCCATCGCCAAGAGCCGGCAGCCGAGGAGGGAGGAAATTCCCTCGCCGCCGCGGCGCATCACCCAGTCGTGGTTCCACTCGAAGGCCGGCCGCAGCAGCGGCGCGAAGAGGTTCATCCAGGCCATCGTCGTCCGCACGTTCCACTCGTAGAGGACCGCGGTCACGCCGTCCTGCTCGTAGAGCCGCCAGCGGCCGATGCCTTCCAGCTCCCCCACCGCCCGCCCCTCCATCAAGGTCGGGTACTCGATCCGGGTGGTGGTCACGTCGAAGCTGACCCGGTATGGGAGCAGGCTCTTCCAGACCATCCGCGAGACGCTGCCGAGGCCGTTGCCGTCGCCGGCCTGCAGCTCGCTTGCCTCCTCCACCCCGCGCCACCAGCGCGGCCACTCCTCCTGGGCATGGATCGCCTCCCAGACCGGCTCCCGCGGGGACTCGAGCAGCCAGGTCGTGAGGAAGGCGTACTCGGCCATAAGCGCGCGGCTCAGTTGTGGTGCGGAGTCTCTCCGTTGCCGAGGTGCGCGCGGGGCGGCTCGACGATCTGCGAGAAGCGGATCACGGTCACCAGGTCGTCCTCGGAGACCGGGCGGCTGTAGATCTGCTCGAGGAAGCGGCTCGTCTCCTCCAGGCGGCGGAACTCGGGGTTGTCGTGCTCGATGTCGCGCCGCGAGAGGTCCCCGGCGCGCTTGACCTCGACGTCGTCGATCACCGCGGTGAAGATCTTCTCGCGGGGGCTGTGGCGGAAGCCGACCGTGATCCAGACCACCTGGCCGCGCTCGTACTTGTTGCTCTTGTCGCCGAGCCGGATCGTCGCGGTCTTGCGGCCGCGCTTGAGCTGGTCGATGAACACAGCCGAGTAGAAGTTCAAGACATAGATGCCGCCCTTCATCGCGCTGCGAGCGTATAGGAGAGCGGCTTTGACGCGGGAACTGGACGTCTGTTTGAGGCGACTGGACGAGTTTTGGGTGATTTGCGGCGGGGCTGGAGGTTCTGGAGTCCGGGGCCGATGTGCTCAGGGATGCCAACCAAGCTCGCAGGTCTCCAACGCTCCGCCCTCTTCCTCCTCGCGGCCCTCGCGCTGCTGCTCCTCGTCGCCGCCCAGGCGCAGGCGAAGAAGTGCGACGGCAAGAAGGTGACGATCATGGGCACCGCCGGCAACGACCACATCGTCGGCAAGAAGGCCAGCGACGTGATTTACGGCGGCGGCGGCAACGATGTGATCACCGGCGGTCCGAACGGCAACGACACGATCTGCGGCGGTCCGGGCAACGACTCGATCAACGCCGGCCGCGGCTTCGATTCCATCGAGGGCGAAGGCGGCGACGACAGGCTCCTCGGCGACACCGGCTCCGACAGCATCGACGGTGGCGACGGAGACGACGAGCTCTCCGGCTCCAAAGGCGCCGACGGCCTCCACGGCGGCGGCGGCGATGACGTCGTGATCGGCTTCAAGGGTCCCGACAGGCTGAGCGGGGGCGGCGGCAACGACTACGTCGACGGCCAGCAGGGCAGCGACAGGATCGACGGCGACGGAGGCGACGACAAACTGCTCGGCGACAAGGGCAACGACCGGATCGACGGCGGAGCCGGCCACGACCACATCGAAGGCGGGCCCGGCGACGAGCCCGACCTGCAGGGCGGCCCCGACGCCGACGAAGTCTTCGGCGGCGCCGGCATCGACCACGTCGACGGCGGGCCCGGCGACGGCGACATCGTCCGCGGCGACTCGGGAACCGACAGCCTCTCCGGCGGGGAGGGCGGCAGCGACATCGTCTCCTACGCCAGCGCCACCCGCGGCGGCGTGATCGTCAGCCTCGGCGGCGGCACGGCCAAAGGCGACGGCCACGACGACCTGAGCGGCTTCGAGGACGTGGTCGGCTCGCCCCAGGGCGACGAAATCGTCGGCAACGGGCAGAACAACCGGATCGACGGCGGCGTCGGCAACGACGAGCTCAACAGCGGCGGCGGGGGCGGTCAGGCATTCGGCGGCCCCGGCACCGACAACTGCGACGGCTTCACCGCCGAAACCTCCTGCGGCCCCGAAGAAGCACCGCCCCCGAGCCTCGCCTACGGGATCCTCAACCAGGGCCTCGACGGCTCCAGCCTGATCGTCCAGGGCAGCCCACAGAGCGACGACATCCGCATCTCCCGCGGCGCCGGCGCCTGGATCGTCTCCTCGGCGATCCCGATCTACGCCGGCGACGGCTGCGAAACCCCGCCCTCGAACGGCAACGCGATGGTCTGCCCCGACTCGGGCGCGGTACCGCTGATCGTCGTCACCGGCGGCAACGGCAACGACGCGATCGTCGTCGACCCGAGCGTCCCGGCCGGCGCCAAGGTGCGGATCAACGGCAACGCCGACAGCGACACCCTGGTCGGCGGCAACGGCGATGACGTGCTGGAAGCGGGCGAGAACTACAACGGCCCGAACAGCGGCAACGACCGACTCGAAGGCAACGGCGGCTCCGACGTCCTCTACGCCGACCCGGGTGGCGACACCCTGCTCGGCGGCAACGGCAACGACCTGTTGGTCAACTCGGTGCCCACCTGTCAGGGCCACGTCTACGACGGCGGGTCCGGCGAGGACACCGTCTCCTACGCCCGCTCCAAAGACAACCTCCGCGTCGCTCTCGGCGGCACGGGCGGACCTCCAGGCTGCGGCAACGCCGACAAAGTCTTGGGCGACAACGAGAGCCTCGAGGGATCCGACGGCCCCGACGTCCTCGTCGGCGACAACGGCGACAACAGCATCATGGGCCACATCGGCAGCGACACCCTGATCGGCAAAGGCGGTAGCGACTTCATCGAAGCCCTCGACGGACAGCGGGACAAGGTCGACTGCGGCGGTGGCGGCGACGACGTCGCCGCGGACCCGAAGGACTCCCTCTCAAGCTGCTGAGCGGCGGACGCAGCGCTACTCGCCGAATCCCTCCTCGCCGATCAACGGCACGAAACGGCAGGGGCTGATCGGCTCGCTCTCGTAACCCCCCCCGCGGCGGCGCATCAGCGTCAGCACGTCGGCGTCGCCGGCGGCGAGCGGGGCGACCAGACGGCCGCCCTCGGCGAGCTGGGCGAGCAGGGTGGGTGGCGGCGCGGGCGCGGTGGCATGGATGGCGATCGCGTCGAACGGGCCCCGCTCGGAGACCCCGAGGCTGCCGTCACCGACGACGAGCTCGACGTTGCGGATACCGAGGGAGGCCAGCGCCCGCGCCGCGCTCCGCGATAGCGCCTCGTGGCGCTCGATACTGACGACGTGACTGGCGAGCGACGCCAGCACCGCCGCCGAGTACCCCGAGCCGGTGCCGACCTCCAGCACCAACTCCGAGCCCCGCAGCTCCAGCGCCTGGCAGATCGCGGCGACGATCCACGGCTGGGAGATCGTCTGCTCCTCGCCGATCGGCAGGGCCGAATCGGCGTATGCTCGGCCCCGAAGGTCGGCGGGGACGAACTCCTCCCGCGGCACCTCGGCCATCGCCGCCAGCACCCGCTCGTCCCCGATCCCCCGCGCCCGCAGCTGCCGCTCGACCATGCGCCTGCGTGCGGCGGCGGCGTTCATCGGCCTGGCGCGTGGGCGCTCAGACCGGAGAGGAAGGTCCAGGCCGGGTAGGCCTCCCGCAGGTAGTCGCGGTGGCGATCCCAGTCGGCGGGGTCCAGTCGGGTGAGATCGCGGAGGTCGACCCGTCCGTCGCGCTTCCGGAAGCCCCAGCTGAATCCGAGGATCGCGTCGATCTCGCCGCTGCCGTCGAGGGTGTCGTCGCCGAGACCGCAGAGGAAGCTGTGGGCGAGGAAGTCCCAGTCGCCCTGGTCGGTGTGGGGAGCGTCGAAGAGCTCCGGGGCAAAGCCGTAGAAGCCGAAGGGGTGCGCGACCGGCCCCAGCGGTTCGAAGTAGTCGAGATGGAAGCCGCCCGAATGCAGATCGGAATCGACCAGTTGCACCCAGCCGAGGAAGTCGGCATAACCGCGAGCGGGCGGAGAGATCGTCGCCCGGCAGTAGGCGAAGCCGCGCGCGTAGCCGGGGCAGCCGAGCTGCTGGGGGTCGTCGTTGACCGCGACCTCGACCTCAACCGCGCAATCGCGACCGGCGCGCTCGAACTCGATTCGCACGCTAGTAGATGTAGTTGCGGAGCTTCGCCGGCTCCAGCACGGTGACGCGGCCGCGGCCGGAGCGGACGACCCCGGCACGCTCGAGCTCGGCGAGGAAGCGGCTGACCGACTCGCGCGAGGTGCCGGCGAGCTGGGCAAGATCGGTCTGGTTCATCTGGATCGTGACCTCTTCGGCCTCGTCGCCCTCGCCGCCCCCATTGTCCTGGGCCTCGCGGCTGAGCTGGGCGAGGATCCCGGCGACGCGGCTCGGCACCGTCTGGAAGGACTGCCGCGAGAGGCGGACGTTGGCGGCGCGCAGGCGGCGGACGAGGCCGGCGACGAGCTTGAGGGAGATCTCGGGATGGCGGGCGAGCAGAGCGCGCACGTCGTTGGCCGGCAGCGCCAGCAACTCACCCTCGGTCAGCGCCTCGGCGCTGGCCGAGCGCTGGTCGCCGTCGAGCATCGCCAGCTCGCCGAAGATCTCGCCCGGGCCGAGCGTGGCGAGGGTGATCGCCCGCCCGTCCGAGTGTTCCCGGGTGACCCGGAAGCTGCCCTCCTTGACGATGTAGCAGGCATCCGAATCGTCGCCCTCGTGGAAGACCCGGGTTCCCGCGGGGAAGGTGCGCGGAACGGCGACGTGCGAGAAGCGCTCGAGCTCCCCCTCCTCCAAGTCGGCAAAGAGCGTGACGCTCTTCAGCAGCTCGACCGCACTCTGATCTGCCTCAGGCACTGCAGCGATTATGGCAATGGTCTGGCCGGACGGCCAGTCGCGTGGTTCCTTTCGGACGCCTGGCGACCGAAAGGAACCACGATTTGAATGGGGGACCTCAGGCCGAGGCGGTGAGTTTGCGGGGGCCGCGGCTGAAGCCGGCGCCGACCAAGGCCTCCTCGTGGCCGGAGCCGATCACGGCTTCGCCGTCGAGCTTCTCGATCGCCAGTTTCGGCAGCTGGCCGTCGCGGACGGCGTCGGCGAGGGCCCGCATCGCCTCCTCCAGCTCGGGTTCGGCGAGAGTCTTCAGGCGCAGCAGGCCGCGGCCGCCGCGCTCGACGAAGACCAGCGGCTCGCCGTCGCGCAGCAGCAGGTGGGCGCCGGGGGTGCGGCCGGGACGGCGGCCGCCCTCCAGTTTCGGCCAGGGCAGGGAGCCTCCGTAGGGGTTGGCCGGGTCGGTGGCGGCGAGGACCAGGTAGGAGCCGTCGCGTTCGGGCAGCGAGCGCAGGCGCTCGACGGCGCCGGGGAGGGCGAACTGTGCGCCGCCGAGGCCCTCGACGAAGTAGCCGCGGCGGGCGGTGCCGAGCAGCTCGAGGTTGCCGAGCTCCCCGTAGAGGGTCGAGAAGCCGCCGGGGATGCCCTCGGCGAGGACCGTCTCGCGGGTGACGATCCCGTAGCGCTCGAGCATCAGCTCGGCCGTGGCGCGGAGCTTGGCGCCGGGGCCGGGAGCGTTGGCGAACAGCGGCTCCGTCAGCGACCAGCGCCCCTGGACGGCGGCGCCGGTCGTCGAGCGGCGGCGGGCGAAGCGGCGGCCCGGGCGTTCTGACGGCGGCACCGCGCGCAGCCGCGGCGCCCGCAGCGGGGCGAAGGCGTCGTTGGTCGCCTGGCCGCTCCAGACCAGGTCCCAGAGGGCGTTGTGGATGTCCTCAGCCGGGTGGTCGAGCTCGACGACGAGGTCGAGCCAGAAGGAGGGACCGGCGGCGAGTCGCTCGCGGATCGCGTCGTGGACCTCGCCCTGCGGCGACTCCAGCTTCGCGTTGGCCGGCGGCGGCGCGGCGAGGCGGACGTCCTCGCGGAAGTAGAGGGCTACGCGACCGTCGTTGCGCCCGAGGGCGCCGGCGCCGATCCAGACAAGCTCGCCGCTGGTGCAGAGCTCGTCGAGCCAGCTCTGCGAGTAGGCGCCGAGGCGGCGCGGCAGCACGTCGCCCTCCCAGACTTTCGGCGTCAGCGCCACTCCCTGCAGCGGCACCAGCGCCTCGCGCAGGCGGTCGAGGCCAGCGCCGGTTCGGCGGAACGCGTCGACGTTCTGCCAGCTCGGCAGGAAGCGGGCGAGCTCCCGGGTGTCGGCCGCCTCGACCTCCTTGCGCAGGCGGGCGAGGCTGGCGCGCCGGACCCGCCGCAGGACTTCGGAATCGCACCACTCGCGCTCGGTGCCGCCGGGCAGGAGCTCACCGCGGACCATCGCCCCTTCGGCCTCGAGCTCGCGCAGCGCCGGCGCCGGATCGACGCCGTAGCGCTCGGCGAGCTGCTGGGTCGGGAAGGGACCGTGGGTGCGGGCATAGCGGCGGACCAGCGCCCGCATCGCGTCGGGGTGCTCCTCGAGGAAGGTCTCCGGCAGCCCGGGCGGCTCGGGGACGCCGAGCGCGTCGCGGTAGAGGCCGGCGTCCTCCGCGGCGATGTAGCGCTCTTCGCCGGCCATCCTGACCAGCGCCACCCGGCGCTCGGCGACGAGTTTCTCCAGCATCGACTTGGCCGAGTAGCCCTCGGCGACGCGTTCCTCGCACTCTTCCGGCGTCAGGTCGCCGAGGTTGCGCAGCAGCTGCTGGAGGGCGTCGCGGTCGCCGGCGCGGCCGGCCTCGGTGCGGTGCTGGAGCTGTTCTTCGACTTCGTCGAGGGCCTCGGGGTCGATCAGCTCGCGCAGCTCCTCCTGGCCGAGCAGCTCGCGCAGCAGGTCGCGGTCGAGGGCCAGCGCGGCGGCGCGACGCTCGGCGTTCGGCGTGTCCCCCTCGTACATGTAGGTGGCGACGTAGTCGAACAGCAGCGAGGAGGCGAAGGGCGAGGCGGTGGGCGTCTCGACCTCGACCAGGCTGAGCGCCCGCGAGTGCAGTTTGCCGAGCAGGTCGCGCAGCGCTGGCAGGTCGAGCACGTCCTGCAGGCACTCGCGGTAGGTCTCGAGGATGACCGGGAAGCGGGGGAAATCCCGTGCCACCTCGAGCAGGCTTTGCGACTTCAAGCGCTGCTGCCAGAGCGGCGTGCGCTTACCGGGGTAGGCGCGCGGGATCAGCAGCGAGCGCGAGGCGTTCTCGCGGAAGCGGGCGCCGAACAGGGCCGAGCCGGAGAGCTCGGAGACAATCAGGTCCTCGATTTCGTCGGGGTCGATCAGGACCAGGTCGGCGGAAGGCGGCTCGTCGGCGTCGGGGAGGTGGATGACGATCCCGTCGTCGGACCAGATCGCGTCGGCCTCGAGGTCGTGCTCGGCGCGGATCTTCGCCGCCAGCGCCAGGCCCCAGGCGGAGTGGACGCGGCCGCCGTAGGGCGAGAGGATGCAGAGGCGCCAGTCGCCGATCTCGTCGCGGAAGCGCTCGACGACGATCGTCTCGTCGGAGGGGACGACGCGGGTCGCCTGCTGCTGCTCGCGCAGGTAGGAGACGAGGTTGTTGGCGGCCCGCTCGTCGAGGTCGTACTCCTCGGCCAGCTCGGCCGGCTCGTGGTTGACCGCCTCGCGGGCGAAGGCGCCGATCGCTTTGCCCAGCTCGGCCGGGCGGCCGATCCCGTCGCCCTTCCAGAAGGGGACGGCGCCGGGGGCGCCCGGGGCGGGGGTGACGATCACCCGGTCGCGGGTGATTTCCTCGATCCGCCAGGTGCTCGAGCCGAGGAGGAAGGTCTGGCCGGCGCGGGCCTCGTAGACCATCTCCTCGTCGAGCTCGCCGACCCGGCGGCCGTCGGGGAGGTGGACGCCGTAGAGGCCGCGGTCGGGGATCGTGCCGGCGTTGGTGACAACCAGCTGGCGGGCGCCTTTGCGGGCGTGGATCGTGCCTTCGGTGCGGTCCCAGACGATCCGCGGCCGCAGCTCGGCGAAGCGGTCGGAGGGGTAGCGCCCGTCGAGCATGTCGAGGACGTTCTCCAGCTGTTCGCGGGAGAGATCATGGAAGGGCTGGGTGGCAGTCACGAGTCGCTCGACCTCGTCGACCTCCCACTCCCTGTGCGCCGCCAGCGAGACCAGGTGCTGGGCGAGGACGTCGAGCGGGTTCTGCGGGATCGTCGTCTCCTCGATCTCGGCCTCGCGCATGCGGCGGGCGACGACCGCGCACTCGAGCAGGTCGCCGCGGTATTTGGGGAAGATCCGGCCTTTGGAGACTTCGCCCATGCGGTGGCCGGCGCGGCCGATCCGCTGCAGGCCGCGGGTCACCGACTTCGGCGACTCGACCTGGATGACGAGGTCGACGGCGCCCATGTCGATTCCGAGCTCGAGCGAGCTGGTGGCGACGAGGCAGGGCAGCTGGCCCGACTTGAGCATCTCCTCGACCACCGCCCGCTCCTCATGAGACAAGGAGCCATGGTGGGCACGGGCGATCTCGACGTAGGGCTCAGGCGTTTCTGGGCCGGCGGGTCCTGTCCCCGATTTGGTTCCACCATCCCTGTCGGGATGGTCCCCCAAATCGGCGCCACCCCCCGGCAGAGGCGAATGGCCCGCGTGCTCGGTGGCGGGTAGCTCCTGTTCGCCTTCGCCGTTCGCCAGCTCATTGAGTCGCTTTGCCAGCCGCTCTGCAGCTCGGCGGTTGTTGACGAAGATCATCGTCGAGGTGTGTTCCTCGACCAGCTCTAAGAGCTTCGGGTAGATGGCGGGCCAGATCGACCTCACATGAGCGCTCGGCTCGACTTCACTCGGAGGAGGCCCGTCCTCGGCCGGATAAGCCGGAGCCCCCGGATCGGCCATGTCCTCTACCGGAACCACGATCTCCAGATCCAGAGCCTTCTTCTGCCCAGCATCAACAATCCGGCAGCTCCTCTTGGACCCGACAAGGAACTGACCAATCCGCTCCAACGGCCTCTGCGTAGCCGAGAGCCCAATCCGCTGGATCCCGGGCTGATCACCGTTTCTGGCGGTGGGTGGCGCGGTAGGGGGGACCTCCCCCTGCTGTGCAGGGGGAGGTGGGTCCCCTGCCGTGACAGGACCCGCCGCCGCGAGCGCATGGTCCTGCACCAGATGATCAAGCCGCTCCAAAGTCAAGGCCAAATGCGACCCCCGCTTCGTAGCCGCCACCGCGTGGATCTCGTCGACGATCACCGCTTCGACCCCGGTGAGGATCTCCCGCACGTTGGAGGAGAGCATCAGGTAGAGCGACTCCGGCGTGGTGATGAGGATGTCCGGCGGCGTTTTCGCCATCGCCCGCCGGTCTTTCTGCGAGGTGTCGCCGGTGCGCAGGCCGACGGCGATCTCGGCGCCGATCCCGCGCAGCGGCGCCCGCAGGTTGCGCTCGATGTCGTAGGAGAGCGCTTTCAGCGGCGAGACGTAGACCAGCTTGACGCCGGTTCCCAGATCCTTCGCCCGCGCCAGCTTGTCGATCCCCCAGAGGAAACTGGCGAGCGTCTTCCCCGAGCCGGTCGGGGCGCAGATCAGCGCGTGCTCGCCGCTGGAGATCGCCTCCCAACCGCCCGTCTGCGCCGGCGTCGGTCCCTCGAAGGAGGCCTCGAACCAGCGCCGCGTCGCCACGCTGAACGGCGCCAGTGGATCGGCTTTCTTACTAGCTTTCGCCTTGGTAGCCAACCGACCGATCTTACGCAGACCGGCAGGTCGGCTCTACGGGGCTACGGGGTCCCGCCGGCAAACTTGACGTAGGCCGACCAGGACTGCTTCGGCACGAAGCCTTTGGCGAAGAGGCCGGAGCCGTCGCAGAAGTTGCAGGCGCCGGGGGCGTCGTCCACCGAGAACCAGAAGACGCTCTTCACCTTCCACTTGACCTGCTTGTTGCGCAGCAGGGTGAAGGCCGTCTTCAGTTCGCGGGCCTGGCCGGCCAGGCCCTTGGCGAATTTGTTGCCGCCGCTGGCCTTGCCGGAGCTCCAGCCGAGCTCGGTCATCCAGAGGCCCTTGCCGGCGTCTTTGTTGGCGGCCAGGACGTTGCGGAATTCTTCGGTCACTTCCGGCAGTTCGCGAGCGTTGATCGTGTACGGGTGCAGGGCGGCGCCGTTGAACCTGGTCTTCAGGCCCGGCGTCGTCTTGTACATCCGGTCGACGAAATCGCTCGCATACCAGTTGAGGCTTTTGTGTTTGCCGCTGGCGGTGCGGGCGCCCTTCGGCCGGGCGAAGAGGCCGGCGAGGACGATCTGGGCGCCGGGGTCGGCCGCTTTCAGCGCGGTGTAGGAGTTCTTCACCAGCTGCCCGTATTCGGTCGGGTTGGGCTTGGCGATGAAGTACTTGAAGTTGGGCTCGTTCCAGATCTGCCAGACGCGAACCGGCCGTTTCGGCACGCCGGGGTGCTCCGACCAGAAGCTGCCGTTCGGCCCGTAGCGAGCGACCGCCGAGGTCAGGAACGCCGCCCAGCCGCTGCGCGCGGCGCCCTTGACGGGGAGGTAGGCCGGGGTCTTCAACCCGCCGGCGCCGGGGACAACCTTGGTCGGCACCGCCCATTCGGGCGCGCCGGAGAGGAACGGCAGGACCTTGATCCCGGCCTTTGCCGCCTCTTCGACCTGGCTGTCGAAGCTGCGCCAGTCGAATTCGCCGTTGTTCTGGGTCTGGACCGAGCCCCAACCGACCGGGATGCGGACGCTTTCGACGCCGCCGTTGCCGAGCCGCTGGAACTGGTCGGTGCTGAGGCTGCTCTGCGGCACGACGCCCCAGAAGCCGGCCGGCAGCGCCTGCGCGGCCGAAGCGGAGATCGCGGTCGCCGCGGCGACCGCGAGAAGTGCCGTCCAGGCGCGCACCAATCTCTTCGTGTACTCGCTCGCTCTTGGCATCGGTCAGCTCGCCTTCGGCGAGGAGACGGTGGTGCCCGAGCCCTGGCGACGCTGGCGGTATAGGAAGTAGCCGATCGAGGCTGCGGCGAGGATCGCCACCGCGATCAGGATCGGGACCAGCGGCGAGGAACCATCGTCGTCGGAAGCCTGGCTGGACGTGGGAGCAACCGGGAGGGGTGCGGCGCTGCTGACGCCGCCTGCATTCTGGGAGCCATTCTGCGCCTGCTGGCCGCCACCGCCCCCGGCTTGGTTACTCTGGCCGCTGGAGGTGCCATCGCCCTGGCCGGAGCCACCGTTCCCGCCGGAACCGCCGCCGCTCGGCGATTCCGAGCTCGAAGCTTCGGATTCGGATTCCGACGGGGCGCTGGAACCGCCGGACTTGTCCTTCGAAGGAATTTTGGAACTTTCGTGACTGGGCACGGTTGGTACGTCAGTTTCGTACTGGATTCCACTGTTTTCTTCAGCTGCAGCCAGACCCGGAAAGCAAGCCAATGCCAGCACAGCAAGCACTGACAGAAGCGAGAAGGCAGGTCGGGCCGAGCTACGGGCGCGGGGGAGGCGGGTCCGAGACATGGCGCGCAAGGTTAGAGGAATCATCGGCGCTGATAAGTCCGCTTGCCTTGATCCTGGGTCTGGCGCTGGCAGGCGGGGGCTTCGTGCTGGGCGAGCGTCATATCGCCGGCTTAGCGGTTTGGATTCTCTTAGTGGCGCTGCTGGCACTGGGCGCTGCTGGGCGGGCGACACTCGGCCGCCCCTTCTACTGGGCCACGGGATTGATCGCTGGACTGGCAGTTTTCTCAGCATTCTCTTCTCTCTGGTCCGGTTCGATTGAGCTCAGCGTCACCGAAGCAGACCGGGTCCTGGTCTACCTCGCGTTCTTCCTTGCCGCATTCCTGATCGCCCAAACCGAGCAAAGGCGCCAACGTTTCGCTGAAGGCATCGGAATTTCTCTGATCGCGATCGCGCTGGTCGCGCTCTCGACCCGCCTGATCCCACATGTGGTCGATATCGGGCCCGCCGTGGGCGGCAATGCCCGCCTCGGCTATCCCCTCGGTTACTGGAACGCCAACGCCTTCGTCTTCGGGGTCGCGGCGGCGCTGGCGCTGTGGATGAGCAGGCGCTCGCTGAACGCGCCGCTGCGCTGGTTCGCGGTCGGGGCGCTGCCCGCGGTCCTGCTGGCGCTCTACTTCACCTACTCGCGGGGCGGCCTGGTGGCGCTGGCGGTCGCCTGCGGCTGCCTGATCGCCCTCTCCCACGACCGGCTCTGGCTGCTGGCGACGCTGGCGATCGGCGTCGCCGGTGCCCTTCCTGCGGTGCTGGCGACGCAGGACCGGCGGGCGCTGGCCGACAACATCGCCGGCGGGGCGGCGATCGACCAGGGGGCGACGGTGCTGGCGATCCTCGCCGCCGGCACCCTGCTGGCGCTGGCGCTGTTCTGGCTGCTGCGCCGTCTCGAGCGCCGCGAGCACGAGGTGACCGGCCGGGCCCTGGCGATGTCTCGGAACCCAACCGTCCTGAAGGCGCTGGCGGCGGGCCTCGCGGTCCTGGCGATCGGGGCCGCGATCGCCGTCGGGGGACGCGCCTGGGACCAGTTCACGAGCCCCGACGTGCAGTTCACCAGCTACCCGGAGAGCCACTTCAACGACTTCTCCGGCACCGGCCGCGGCGAAATGTGGCGGGTGGCGATCGATGCCTTCGGCGAAGACCCGGTGGCCGGACACGGCGCCGGCACCTACCGCTTCTCCTGGGACGAGCTGCGCCACATCGATCTGAAACTGCTCGACGCCCACTCGCTCTACCTCGAGGCCTTCGCCGAGCTCGGCCTGATCGGCGGCCTGCTCGTCCTCGCGCTGGTGGGGGTCTTGCTGTGGACCGGGTTCGCGGCCTGGCGGGCGGCGAGCGGGCCACGGCGGGAGCTGCACGCGGTGCTGCTTGCAACCTGTCTCGCCTTCGCGGTCGGCGCCGGGATCGACTGGTTCTGGGAGATCGCCGCGGTCGGGGCGATCTTCTTCCTCGCCGCCGGCACCCTGGTCGCCGCCCGCTGCGGCCAGCTGCTCCGGGCGCGGGCCGCGGCCGACGGGCAGGGCGATCAGCGCCGCTTCGGGCTCGCCGTCGCCGGCCTCGCGACCGCCTGGATCGCGGCGCTGGCGCTGATCGGCCCGCTCCTCGTCGACCGCGAGATCGATGCCAGCAACGCGGCCGCCGCCGACGGCAACCTGCCCTCGGCGATCGACCACGCCGACACCGCCCGCTCGATCGAGCCCTGGGCGGCGACGCCGTACGTCCAGCTCGGACTGCTGGCCGAGTCGCAGGGCGACTACGCGACCGCCGAGGAGCGGCTCTCGCAGGCGATCGACCGTGAGGAAGGCAACTGGCAGCTGTATTACCTGCGATCCCGGGTCGAGCGGGAGGCGGGCGACGCCCGGGCGGCTGCCGCCGACCTCGGCGAAGCGCGGCGCCTGAACCCGGAAGAAGCCTGCCTGCAGGAAGGATTCGAGGGCTGCGGATGAGCCAGATCCCAGACACCCAGCGCAGCGAGCCAGCGCCGGCGGCGAATAAGCCGGCTCCCTCGACCGGCCGGCGGCGGCCGGAAGGCCCCGGCGCGATCGAGTCGCGGCGGCGCGGGGCGCTGTTGCGCCGCCTGCTCGCGCTCGGCGACTGGGGGGCGCTGCTCGCCTCCCTCACCGTCGTCACCGCCGCCACCGTCAGCACCGACACCGGCACCTTCTTCTGGGCGGTCCTCTTCAGCCCCTCGTGGGTCCTCGTCGTCAAGCTCCACGGCCTCTACGACAACGACCACCGGCGGATCCGCCACAGCACCCTCGACGAGCTGCCCTCGCTGGTCTCCGCCAGCGTGCTCGGCACCCTGGTCCTCGACGGGCTGCTGGCGATCAGCCCCGCCGGCCCCCTCTCCCCCGCGAGCGCGATCGGAGTCGGCGTCGGCGCCCTGCTCGCCGGCTTCGTCGCCCGCGGCGTCCTGCGTTTCCTCTTCCACCACCTGACCCCGCTGGCCACCGGCGTCGTGGTCGGCCCGCCGGGGGCGGTCGACATGGTCGCCCGCCGCGTCTCGACCCACCCCGAGACGCGGCTGCAGCTGGTCGGCTACCTCTCGTCCCAGAGCGAGGAGACGGCGACCGAGCTGCCCCGTCTCGGCTCGCCGGCCGAGATCTCGCGGGTCGCGCGGGAGATGCGGATAGAGCGCGTCGTCGTCACCGAATTGCAGACCAGCGAGATCCACGCCGAGCGCCTGATCGAGGAGTGCAAGGCCGAGGGCCTGGCTCTGACCTTCCTGCCGCAGCACTACGGGCTGCTTGGGCCGGGGATCGAGCTCAACCGCCTCGCCGAGCTGCCGGTCCTCGACTTCCGCTTCAGCGACCCGCCGCGCTCGACCGTGGCGATGAAGCGGGCGATGGACATCGTCATTTCCGGCCTGCTGCTGGCCCTGCTCGCGCCGCTCCTGATCGGGGTCGCGATCTGGATCCTGCTCGACGACGGCGGACCGGTCCTCTTCCGCCAGCGGCGCGGCGGCAAGGACGGCGAGCCGTTCACGATGGTCAAGTTCCGGACGATGGTCAACGACGCCGAGCAGCGGCTGCCGGAGCTGGTCGACATCGAGAACCTCGAGCAGCCGGCCTTCAAGATCCCCGACGACCCGCGGATCACCCGCAGCGGCCGCTGGCTGCGGCGGACGAGCATCGACGAGCTGCCGCAGCTGCTCAACGTCCTCCGCGGGCAGATGTCCCTGGTCGGCCCGCGGCCCGAGGAGGAGAGCGTCGTCGCCCTCTACGACGAGCGCCAGCGCAGCCGGCTGGCGATCAAGCCCGGGCTCACCGGGCCGATGCAGGTCTACGGCCGCAGCGACCTCACCTTCGAGGAGCGGCTGGCGATGGAGCGCGACTACCTCGACAACCTCTCGTTGCTGACCGACCTGGAGATCCTGATGCGGACGCCGCGGGCGATGGTCCGCGGCGAAGGCGCCTACTAAAAGCGCCGGCATGGCCGGCAGGGGAGACAGCGGACCGATCGCCCTCGAGATCGTCGTCGTCAGCCACGGCGCCGAAACGCTGCTGCGGCGCTGCCTGCGCTCGCTGGCCGAGCACCCGATCGCCGGCGGCGAGATGCGGGTCACCGTCGTCGACAGCGGCAGCCCCGACTCGACGCCGGAGATGGTCACCCGCGAGTTCCCCGAGGTGCGGCTGCTGCGCGAGGCCAACATCGGCTTCTCGGCGGCGAACAACATCGCCCTGCGGGAGAGCGAGGCCGAGGCGGTGCTGCTGCTGAACCCCGACACCGAGGTCTACGCGGGGACGCTCGACGCGGCGCTGGCGCGGCTGCGCTCCGAGCTGCGAATCGGGATGGTCGGGGTGAAGCTGGTGACCGAGAGCGGCGAGCTGGACCACGCCTGCAAGCGCTCCTTCCCGACCCCGCTCGGCGCCCTGGCGCACTTCACCGGGATCGGCCGCGGCGAGGGCGCGGGTGAGGCGCTGAGCCAGTACCGGGCGACGCACCTCGGCGACGACGAGCCGGGGGAGGTCGACGCGGTCAACGGCGCCTTCATGCTCTGCCGGGCGGAGGCGATCCGCGAGGTCGGCCTGCTCGACGAGGGCTACTGGCTCTACATGGAGGACCTCGACTGGTGCCACCGCTTCTGGGACGCCGGCTGGAAGGTCTTCTACGAGCCCGCCGGGGTGGCGCTTCACGTCAAGGGGGCCTCCAGCGGAGGCCGCCGCGCGCCGAAACAGGAGATCGCCTTTCACCGCGGCATGGCCCGCTTCTACCGCCGCTTCGACGCTCCGCAGAGCAACCCGCTTCTGAACGCGGCGGTCTACGCCGGAATCGGCGCCAAGCTGGCGACCAGCCTGGCGATCACCGCCGTCCGCGGCCGCTAGGCGGCTGCGCGACGACCCAGGAGGGAGCCGCGAACCTTCTTCAGCTCGACGACCTTGCCCAGGTCGTTCTTGATCCGAACCTCGCCGCCGCCCTCCTTGCGCACCAGCGCCCGCGCCTTCTTCACGGCCCCGGCCCGGGTGTCGTCGAACTCCGATGCACGCCTGCTGCCGGCCCTGACGATCTCCCAGCCGCCCACGCGCCTGCTCGGCTGTACGTTGCGGTTGGCGGTCTGAAGTTCCATCGGCGCCGAAGATAGCCGTTGCTCCGGCGGATCCTCACGTGGGGCGCTCAGCGTCCGCACGCCAGCGGGTGAGTCGAGGAGTCGAAGAAGAACAACGGAGCGTCCAGGCCGGCTCGAATCTTCTTTTTGGCGCCCCGAATGTCCTCCTCGCTGCGTTCCTCCCTGCAGATCGAGATCGCAACCGGCCGCGAGGGGTTCCGGTTGAGGGCATCGACCAGGTGCTGGTCCTGCTCGCTCAGATCGCTGCCGAAGACGACCAAGGGAAGATCGCAGTTTCCCAACTGCTCGAGCGTGTGGGAGAGATAGTCGTTGCCTTCGATCCCCTGCAGCTTGTGCTGCGCAGAGCCCTCGGTGATCAGCAGCGGCCGGACTTGCTCGTCGCCGTCCAGCGGCTTGCCGAACTGGTCGAGCAGCGTCTCGAGGTTCCCGCTCACGAGCTTGCGGGTGACCCCCGAGCCCATCACCACGAGATGAAGTGCGCCATGGAGGAAATAAACAGGCGTGCGATGGGCGGGCACGTCGCAACTGGCTGGATCGAATGAGTGCTTCTCGCTCCAAAAGCAGTCGCAAAGGCTCTTCCAGTCAACTGCCTGCATCGCCCAATAAACGATCAGGTCATAGCTGGTGGAGAAAACGTACTCCTGCTGCTGCAGGACTTTTCCGATCGCCTCGAGCGTGCCCTCGCCGATGCTCGAGCGCTTGACGTGAACCGCTTGCACAGCCCGGCCGAGGGCCATCTGGACGCTCTTGTATCGAGCGAAATACGGCGTCGGGTCCTGACCCAGAGCCTCCGCCATGCGGATCGCGGAAACAAGCTCGCCCAGCACGCGCTCGAAGTTCCTGGTGTCCAGGGCCTCGAACAGGTTTCGGTCCGGAGCGGTGAGGGCGCCGGCTTTGTCAAACAGCGAGGGATAGCCGAATCCATCCCACACGCTCCTGCTCAACCCGTTCCCGAGGAGTAGAGCGCCCCAGTCGCCGCGCTCGGCCGTCACCTCCTCCCATCTAGCGAGACTTCCGTCGATCGGCTGGCTTTCGAGCGCCACCTCGAACTCGCGTCAGAACGGCAGTGACCTGGCGACGTCAGCCAGCTTCGGAGCGCTCTTGTCGCGCTCGCTCAGCAGTGGCTCGGCGACTTCCCAGTCGACGGCGACGTCGGGGTCGTCCCAGGCGATGCCGGCCTCGGTGGCCGGGTCGTAGTAGCTGGAGACCTGGTAGCAGACGTCGGCGGTCTCGCTGAGGACGGCGAAGCCGTGGCCGAAGCCGACCGGGACGAAGAGCTGGCGGTGCTTGACGTCGTCGAGGCGGTGCGCCTCCCACTGGCCGTAGGTGGGCGAGCCGCGGCGCAGGTCGACGGCGACGTCGAGGATCTCGCCGCGGGCGCAGCGGACCAGCTTCGCCTGGCCGGGCTCGGTCTGGAAGTGGATCCCGCGCAGCGTCCCCCGCGAGGAGCGCGAGTGATTGTGCTGGACGAACTCGACCTCGACGCCGAGCTCGGCCCAGGCCTCGCGGCTGTAGGACTCGAGCATGAAGCCGCGATCGTCGCCGTGGACGACCGGCTCGATCAGGACGGTGTCCTCGAGCTTCGTCTCCAGGCGCTCCGCCACTACCCGAGCGCCTTCCCGTACTGCTTTTCGTAGTACTCGCGGTACTCGCCGGAGCGGATCGGGCCCCACCACTCCTCGTTGTCGCGGTACCAGCTCACGGTCTTCTCCAAGCCCTCGGCGAAGTGGACCTGCGCCTCCCAGCCGAGCTCCTCCTTCAGCTTCGCCGAGGAGAGCGAGTAGCGGCGGTCGTGGCCGGGGCGGTCCTTGACGTACTCGATCAGCGACTCGTCGCCGCCGGTCAGCTCGATCACCCGCTTGACGACGTCGATGTTCTCGCACTCGTCGGGGCCGCCGACGTTGTAGGCCTCGCCCGCCACCCCCTTGGTCAGAACGGTGTGGATGCCGCTGCAGAAGTCCTCGACGTAGAGCCAGTTGCGGACCTGGCGGCCGTCGCCGTAGACCGGCAGCGGGTCGCGGTGCAGGGCGTTCAGGGTGATCAGCGGGATCAGCTTCTCCGGGTACTGCCGGGGGCCGTAGTTGTTGGAGCCGCGGACGATCGAGGCGTCGATCCCGTAGGTGTGGAAGTGGGCGGAGACGAGCAGGTCGCCGGCCGCCTTGGTCGCCGAGTAGGGCGAGGAGGGGTCGAGCGGCGAGGTCTCGGTGAAGGAGCCGGAGTCGATCGAGCCGTAGACCTCGTCGGTGGAGACCTGCAGGTAGCGCTCGACGCCGAGCTCGCGGGCCGCATCCAGCAGCGTCCCGGTGCCGATCACATGGGTGCGGGCGAAGGCGTCCTGGTCGTCGATCGAGCGGTCGACGTGGGACTCGGCGGCGAAGTTGACCACCGCGTCGGCGCCCTGCATCGCCTCCCGGACGACCGCCGGGTCCTCGATCGCCCCCTCGACCAGGTTCGTGCCCTCCGGCAGGTTCTCCCGCCGGCCGGCGTAGGTGAGCTTGTCGAGGACGACGACGTCGTGCTCGTCGCCGACGAGGCGAACGTAGGTCGAGCCGATGAAACCGGCGGCGCCGGTGACGAGGATTCTCATTCCGTTCCTTCCTGCGCTTTGCGTTGGGCGAGGTAGCCTGCCAGCCCGTCCTGCCAGCTTGGCAGCCGGATCGCGTGCTCGCGCTGGCTGGTCAGCGCCGAGAAGGCGGGGCGAGGCGCCGCGGCGCCGAATTCCTCGCTGGTGATCGAGAGCACTCTGCACTCAACGGTTGCCTGCTCGAAGATCTCGCGGGCGAACTCGTACCAGGAGCACTGTCCGGCGGCGCCCATGTGGTGGATGCCGTACTCGATCCCCTCGATCAGGCGGACGATGCCGTAGGCGAGGTGCCAGGTGTAGGTCGGCGATCCGACCTGGTCGCGGACGACGGCGACCTCGCTCCGGTCCCCGGCCAGCTGCAGCATCGTCTCCACGAAGTTGCGACCGCCGACGCCGAAGAGGCCGGCGGAGCGGACGATGAAGTGCCGCTTGTTGGCAGCGGCGACCGCCTCCTCTCCGGCCAGCTTGGTGCGGCCGTAGGCCGAGAGCGGCGCCGGCTGGTCGCTCTCCACGTAGGGCGCGCCCTTGGCCCCGTCGAAGACGTAGTCGGTGGAGATGTGGAGGACGCGGGCTTCGATCTCGTTCGCCGCGGCGGCGACGTTGCCGGCGCCCTTGCCGTTGATCGCGAACGCCGCCTCCTCGGCCGTCTCGGCACCGTCGACATCGGTCCAGGCGGCGCAGTTGATGACCACGTCCGGACGCGCCAGCTCGAGCCGTCGGGCGAGCGCCCCCGGGTCGGTGACGTCGAGCTCGGCGCGGCCGTAGCCGATCACGTCGTGGCCGGCGTTGCCGGCGGCGAGCATCACGTCGCGGCCCAGCATCCCGGCCGCCCCGGTGACGAGCAGCTTCATGAGGAGTTTTGGGGGAGAGGGAGATCTCGCACGGGCAAACAGGCTATTTAGCTGAGACCAGCCACCGTATTCAGGTCGAACAGGAAATCACTCATTGCACTTCAGGCACTGATACTCTTGCACTTGTGGCGTTGCAAGTAAATCCATTTCCTATTGATCAGCCGGTGATGCCCGAGGAGCGTCAGATCGGCCGTCTCACCTGCATAGAGAACCTCGAGACGAAACTGGGCCTTCCTGCCCACCAGTGGCTCATAGGCGAACGGCGGATCGGGAAGACGAGCGTCGCCAAGGCGGCACTGGCGAGGCTGCGCAAAAACGGCTCCGTAGCGCTCGACGTGGATTTGAGCAGGTTGGAGATTTCGACGACGGAGGCGCTCGCAGGAGAGATCGCGCGACAGGCGCAAGCCGCTCGGGCGGGAGATGCATCGGCAGCCGTAAAACGAGCCTTTGGCTTCTCCAAAAAGCAGGCTGGGCGAGCTAAAGGGCTTAGCAGGGCACTGGAACAGTTGGGGTACGAGGATGCCGCCCACGCGCTCGCGGCAGTTTCCGCCGTACTGGCCGAAGCCGACAACGGCACTCCCGGGCTGGACCAAGTCCTGGGGGCCGTCGCGCTCCATGCCATAGCCACCGAGCGTCGCGCCTTCCTGCTGCTCGATGAGATCCATCTTCTCGCTGCGCTTGATCGCGCGCAGGAGGGGGTTGCCAGGTGGTGTCGTGAGGCCGAAAGTCCGCTCGTCTTCGTCTTCGCTGGCAGCGAGGAGTCGGCCGCGGCGGCGCTACGCGAGACGGGCCGACCACTGGCCTCGATCGGCGAGGAATTCGAGCTGTCCGAAATTGCCAGGGAGGATTGGCTGCCTGGCCTGCGCTCACGCTTCGAGGAAGCTGATGTGAGGATCGGGGAGGACGAGTTGAGGGCAATTCTCGACGCATCGGGGTGCCATCCCAGACGGACGATGCTCGTAGCCTCCAGGGTTCGAGCGTCAGCCGCGAAGGAGCCGGACAGAAGCGCCTCCCCCATCATCGTCGAGCTGGCGATCAAAGATGCTGAAGGGGATCGCTCATGGCGGTAATCGAAGAGATCAACCGCGCCCGCTGGAGTCTTGGACTTGCGCGACTCGAAGAAAGCGAAAGGGTCACGGAGGCGCTCCAGCAGAGTCGAGTGGTCGGTGTGCTCGGCGAGGCAGAAGTCGGCAAGACTGAGACCATCCGGTCGGCGCTCGGTCCCTCGCGGCCGCAAAACCCGATCGTCCGCTTGGACCTAGCTGGAGCTGCGAGCGAGTCCCATCTCGCGTTTCGAGCCGCTCGACAGCTGGTTGAGGCCGAGCTCGGAGTGGACTTCTCGATTTTGAAGGTCGGGGCGCTTGTTCCGGCGAGTTTGGAAAGCAAAAGGGTCGAGTTGGCCGAACTGCTTGGGACCAACGGACTTGAAGAGGTACTACGGGACTGGCCCTCTGGGTCCTACGGACTCGTAGAAGCGCTGAAAGGAATCGAACGGTTCGTGCGCCGCCGGGACACGATCGTCTGGATCGACCATCTGGAGTCCCCGAGCTTGACCCCCCGCCATCCCCTTGACTTGGACAGGTTTCTATGGGGGCTACGGGAGATGGTTCAGAGCAGAGGTCGTCTCAGCGTGGTGCTGTCCGGTCGGGAGGCGATCGCGGGACATATGCTCAGTCAGGAAGCGGCGTTTCATCAACAGGGGCACTGGCTTTCGCTTGACAATCCCCCCGGAGACGTCTGGGAGGCAGTTGCTAGGTCGCTCAAGGTTCCCCGGCTTCTGGTCGCTGAGCTGGTGGCTCTCACTGGCGGCCATCCAGAAACGATGCTCGTCGCCATGGCGAATTTCTCCCAGGGCACTGGAAAGAACGCTGATGAGCTACTTGGCGATCTGGCGTCCACCTCTGCCAGCCTCGCCGGCAGAGCGTTTCAGCACGCAAGCACGCTGCACCGACTCGGCGGGAAAATATTGGAACAGGTTGCGCTGGGACGTGGTCCCTATGCCATTGCACAGCGGGGAGACTCCCCCCCTCAAGAGATCCGCAAGGTCCTCGGACGCCTCCAACTGGCCGGGCTCATCCGTCACGACAGCGGTTGGTCAATCGTCAATCCACTGGTGGGAATTCTCCTCCGTCGTGAGGTGTCCAGCGCTTCCGCACCCGATTGGGACTGGGAACTGGACGAATCGGATCGCGAAGAGGAGATCTAGACGAGTTTGATCTCGGAGCGGTCGCCGACCAGCAGGCGCAGGGTCTTGGGCATTCCCTCGCTGCGGGTCAGCTTCACTTCCTTGCCCAAGAGGCTCGCCTCCATCCGGGTGCCGAGGTCCTCGACGACCGAGCCGGCGAGGACGATCGAGTTCTCGACTTCTGAGCGGCGGACGTGGACGTCGTCGCCGATCGAGGTGTAGGGGCCGATGAAGGCGTCCTCGATGACCGCGCCGGGGCCGATCACGGCGGGGCCGCGGACGACCGAGCGCTCGAGCCGGGCGCCGGGGCCGAGCACGACCCGGCCCTCGACCTTGGAGGCCTCGTCGACCTCGCCCTCGATCGCGGTGACCAGCTCCTCGAGGACGAGGCGGTTGGCCTCGAGCATGTCGGCGAGCTGGCCGGTGTCCTTCCACCAGCCGCGCACAACCTCGGAGCGGACCGTGCGGCCGTCGTCGATCAGCTTGTCGATCGCCTCGGTGATCTCCAGCTCGCCGCGCCAGGAGGGCTCCAGCGAGCGGGCCGCCTCGAAGATCAGGTTGCTGAAGAGGTAGACGCCGACCAGGGCCAGGTTGGAAGGCGGGTCTTTCGGCTTCTCGATCAGCCGCACGATCTTCTCGCCGTCGAGCTCGGCGACGCCGTAGGACTGCGGATCGTCGACCGGCGTCAGCAGGATCAGCGCATCGGGTTCGTGCTCGGTGAAGGTCGAGACCAAGCCGCGCAGGCCGTCGCGCAGGAGGTTGTCGCCGAGGTACATGACGAAGGGCGAGCCGCCGATGAACTCCTCCGCGGTGAGGACAGCGTGGGCGAGCCCAGCCGGTTTGTCCTGGACGATGTAGGTGATCTCGGCGCCGAACTGCGAGCCGTCGCCGGCGGCCTCGCGGATCTCGTCACCGGTCTCGGGCGCGATGATGATTCCCATCTCCTTCACCCCGGCGTCGACCAGCGCCTCGATCCCGTAAAAGAGCACGGGTTTGTTGGCGACGGGAACGAGCTGCTTCGCCGAGGTGTGGGTTATGGGGCGCAGGCGGGTGCCCGCGCCACCGGAGAGAATCAATCCCTTCAAGGGCTCCATGCGAGGCTGCAACCCTACTGCGCTGCGAAAAGAGCGTGCTACCAGCCGTTTACATCCCAAATTTCAACGGCGCCGCCCACCTGGGCCGGGCGCTGCGTGGCCTGGCCGCGCAGACGACCCCTGTCGAGGTCGTGATCGCCGACAACGGCTCCCACGACGACTCGCTGGAGCTGGCGCGGCGCGAGCTGCCGGAGGTGCGAATCGTCGAGATCGGCCGCAACATCGGCTTCGGGCCGGCGCTCAACCGCGCCGTTGCCGAGCATCCGGCCGAGGCGCTGATCCTGCTCAACAACGATGCCGACCCCGAGCCGCGCTTCGTCGAGGCGCTGCTCGACGGCCTCGGCCCGGGGGTCGACTCTGTCGCCGGGGTGCTGCTGCAGGAACGCTCGCCGGAGCTGATCGACTCCGCCGGGGTCGTCGCCGACGAGACGCTGATGGGCTTCGACTACCTGCACGGCGAGCCGGCGAGCGCCGCGGCGGGGGGGGCGCCCGACCCGCTCGGGCCGACCGGCGGCGCGGCGCTCTACCGCCGCGAGGCCTTCGAGGCGGTCGGCGGCTTCGACGAGCGGATCTTCCTCTACTACGAGGACCTCGACCTGGCGCTGCGCCTGGCCGCCGCAGGCGGCCGCTGCCGGCTGGCGCCGGAGGCGCGGGCGCTGCACGCCTACTCGGCCAGCCTCGGCGCCGCCAGCGCCTTCAAGTACGCCCGCACCGGCTGGAGCCGCGGCTACATGCTGCGCCGCTACGGGGTCATGCGCCGGCCGGGCCTGGCGCTCCGCGCCCTGGTCTGCGAGGGCGCGATCTGCGCCGGACAGCTGGCCAAGGACCGGACGGCGGCCGGGCTCGGCGGGCGCCTGCGCGGCTGGCGCGACGGCGCCGCCGGCGAGCGGCGCGATGCCGGCGAGGCGCCGCTGCTCGAACTCGGCGTCCGTGAGGCGCTCGCCCGGCGCCGGCGCCGGCGGGGCTGAGCTTTCCAACATCCTTCTCAATCGCGGTTCATGAGATTTCCGCGCACGCGGCGCACGAACCCGGACAAGCCGGTGCTGAGGCGCGCGATCTCGGCCGCCATCTGCTGGTTTTGCCGCTCGAGGCCAGCCCGGTCCTCCCGCACGTCTTCCAGTTCGGAACGGGTCGCCTCCACATCGGCCTGCAACTGGTCGCGTTCCTCGAGCAGCCGGCCGAGCCGCCGGGTGGTCGGCATCCCGGCGGGACGCGGCGCGTCGGCGTAGCCGAGGGTGAGGTTGCGCACCTCGGCCGCCAGCTCGGCGTTGACCCGCAGCAGCTCCTCGACCCGCGAGTCCTCGTCTCGCCGCTCGCTCATCCCGCCGCCCCCGCGGTCCAGCGGACGGCGTTGAGGCCGATGCGTTCCTCCGATTCGCTCCAGCTGCGGTCCTGCAGCTCGTCGCTGTAGCCCCGCATCAGCGAGTCCGGCAGGACCCGGTAGCGGGCGAGCCGCTCCGGGATCACGGCGCCGAAGCGGCCGGCCTCTCGCAGCCAGCGGTAGAGCTCCCAGTCGGAGTGCATCGACCCTTCCGGGTGGTATTCGAATCCGAGTTCGGTGAAGACGCGCCGGGGCAGCATCGCCAGCGTGTCGCCGTCCCAGTTCTCCTCGTAACCGGCGAGGACCGAGTTGCCGAGCGGGGCAAAGCTGGGATGGAGATCGGTGTCCTCGTCGTCGGCGCCCACCATCCGCAGCCAGCAGGTGGCGTACGCGAGGTCGGGCTCGGCCTCCAGAACGGCGAGGGCGCGCTCGCAGAAGTTGGGCTCCAGCAGGTTGTCGGAATCGAGCATCACCACGTACTCGCCGCGGGCGACCCGGGCGCCGAGCGTGCGGGCGGTCCCCTCGCCGCCGTTCGTCTTCGTCACCACGGTCACCCGGGGATCGTCGCCGAACTCCGAGAGGACCGCGTCCTCGGGGGCGAAGGAACCGTCGTTGACGACCAGCACCTCGACCTCCGGGTAGGTCTGGGCGAGCAGCGATCCGACTGCCTCGCGGACGTACTCGTGGGCGCGGTAGTAGGGCACGATTCCCGTCACCAGCGGCCCGCCGGGGGCAACCGGCCCGAGCGGCACCGGGTGGGCGCGGCTGGCGAGGAGCCCATCGTAGGCGTCGAGGGTCGGGGCGGGGTCGGCGAGCTGCCGCGCCCGCTCGGCCGGGCCGCCCGAGTCGCGCACGCGGGCGAGCTCGCCGCGGTCGGCCTCGAGCCGGCGCAGCGCCATACCCAGCGCGACCGGCCCGGTATCGGCGGCATGCCAGCCGCTGACCCCGTCCTCGACCACCTCGACCAGGTCGCCGACCGGGGTGACGAGCGCCGGCACCCCGGCGGCGAGCGCGGCGAGCGCCGGCCCCCCGTAAACCTCCAGACGGGAGGGGACGACGAGGAGGTCGGCGGCGGCGAGGCGCCGCCCGAGCGCCGCCGCGCTCAGACCGGGGACGAACTCGATCCGCCGGTCTTCGGCGCCGCACACCTCGATCGTCTCCCGGACCGACTGCCCCATGCCGGCGGTCGTCGTGTCTTCCCCGGCCAGGGTCAGGTGCCAGCTCTGCGGCGGCAGCGAGCGGCAGGCTTCGACCAGGTCGACGACGCCCTGCGAACGGCGCAGGTCGCCGACGTAGAGGAGCCGCAGCTGCGCACTCGGCTCGGCGGCGGGGTCCCGGGCGGCGGGGGGCTCTGCGGCCGGCCTGATCCGCGCGTCCTCCGGCAGTACTGCGTCGCCGTAGTAGCGGCGGTAGAGCTCGAGGCAGTCGCCCCCCGGCCAGAGCAGGCGGTCGGATAGGCGCAGCTGCTCGCGCTCGACCTCGGCCAGGCGGCGGTTGCCGGGCAGGTGGAGGGTCCCGTCCTGGAGGTTCAGCAGCTCGGTGCTGGGCGAGACGCGGGTTGCGATCGTCGTCGAGGCCAGCAGCGGGTCGCCTCCACGACGCGCCTGCAGGGGGACCAGGCCGTGGGCGCGGAAGTCGGGTGCCTCGACGTAGTCGGGGCCACCGTCGCCGTACAGCGAGCGGATCGCCTCCATGACCGCCGCCGAGTGCCGGTGGTCCTCGCAGGCGAACTTCAGCGGCGCGAAGTCCTCGGGCAAATCGGCGTAGGCCTCGCGGAAGCAGGCGGCCGGGATCAGCTCCGGTCGCTCGACCCCCCAGCCGCTGTGGATCAGCGTCACCTCGTGGCGCTCGGAGAGCAGCTCCGCCAGCGCCGGCGGAGAGTGGGCGACGGCGCCGGCCGGGCTCGGGGCCGGGGCGATCAGGCAGACCCTCATCGGCCTAGCCTCTCACTCCGAGCCAGCGCTGGGCGAGGGCGAGGTCGCCCTCGCGGCGCAGCCGCCGCCGCTCGCGCAGCAGCGCCGGCAGCCAGCGCAGGCCGGCGAGCTTGCCCCGCAGGGTGGCGCCGAGGCGGTGCTGCCGGGCCGCGCGGGCCAGCGATCCGGCCTCGACCGCGGCGATCCGCGGCAGCGCCCGCGCGGGCACGAACTTCGCCTGGGTGGCGAGCCGGTTGCGGGCGACGAGGCGCGCGTTCTCGGCCCCGGGGCTGGCGAACTCCGCCGACCAGGAGGCATTGCCGACGTGCCAGACGACCGCCTCGGGGACGTAGCCGAAGCGCCAGCCGGCGATCCGGGCGCGGACGTTGAGGTCGACATCCTCGTAGAAGGCGAAGTAGCGCTCGTCGTAGCCGCCGAGCCGCTCGAACAGGCCGCGCCGCAGCAGGCAGGCGGCGCCGCAGACGCCGAAGATCTCGCGCGGGGCGGCGCTGCGGGAGTCCTGCGCCTCTCCCGCCCCCTCCTCGAAGGCGCGCCCGTCGGCGCTCAGCGCCATGCCGCGGCTGTAGAGGCGGGCACGATCGACCGCGCCCTCGGTGCCGGGCTCGAGTTGGAGGATCCGCGGCTGCACGCCGCCGAGGCCGCGGTCGGCCGCGAGCGCCTCGGCCAGGCGCCCGACGCAACCGGGTTCCAGCACGGTGTCGGCGTTCAGCGAGAGGACCAGGGGCGCCCGCGTGCGCGCGGCGGCGAGGTTGACGGCGGCGGCGAAGCCGACGTTCTCGGGCAGCGAGACGTGCGGGACGCCGCGCTCGCGCAGCAGCTCGAGGCTGCCGTCGCGGGAGCCGTTGTCGACGACCATCGTCTCCAGCTCGGCCCCCTGGTCGGCGAGGGAGTCGAGGCAGCGCGGCAGGAGGCCGGCCGAGTTCCAGCTCGGGATCACCACGGCCACACTCAGCTCGCTCGCCACAGGGCAGCAAGCCTAGTGTCGGCCCTCCCCGACCGCCGATATCGTCCGCCGCCGATGCCGGAGCCCTCGAGATCCAGGTTCGCGGCGTTGCGGCAGGACATCCGAGGCAATCTTTTCCCGGCAGCGAGCAGGGAGCGGCGAGTCGCCGGCTGGGAGTGGGGGCTCCTCGCCGTTTCGCTGATGGCGTTTGCGGCGGTCCTGCAGCTGGCGCGACTAGGCCTCGAGGACGCGCTCGAATCGATCTGGGCCGAGGACGGCTCGATCCTCCTCCAGGGCGCCTTCGAACACGGCTTCCTCGACGCGCTCCTCACCCCCTACGCCGGCTACCTGATCCTGGTGCCGCGGTTGATCGGCGAGCTCGGGGCCGCGGTGCCGCTGCGCGAGGCGGCGGCGGCGATCGCGATCGCCTCGGCGCTGGTCGTCGCGCTCTGTGGCCTGGTCGTCTGGGTCGCCAGCGCCGGCCATGTCCGCAACCCCTGGCTGCGCGGCGCCCTGGTCGCGCTGACGGTGCTCTCGCCCGTCGCCTCCCTGGAGTCGATCGCCGCCGGCTCCTACGTCCTCTGGTACATGCTCTTTGCCAGCTTCTGGGTCCTGATGTGGCGCCCGAGGAGCACGGCCGGCGCGGTGCTGGGCGGCCTCTTCGTCCTCGTCACCGGCCTCAGCACCCCCGGCATCTGGTTCTTCGCCCCGGTTGCGGCGCTGCGGCTGCTTGCAGCCGCAGACCGGCGCGACGGCGCAATCCTCGCCGGCTACGCGATCGGCGCCGTCGTCCAGGTCCCGGTGTTGGCGAGCAACAACGAGTCGGCGGTCGACCCGCAGTGGACCAACGACATCTGGACCAGCTACCTGCAGCGCGTCCTCGACGGCGGCATTCTCGGCGAACGGCTCGGCGGGATCGGTTGGGAGCAGCTCGGCTGGGCGCTGCTGGGCGCCCTGCTCCTCGGCGCGATCGTCGCGCTCCTGCTCGTCGCCCGCCGCTCGTCGGCGCAGGTGAGGGCCTTCGCCGCGGTCGCGGTCGGGACCTCGCTGCTGATGTTCGTCGCCTCCGCCTACCAGCGCGCGGTCGGCACCCAGATGATGTGGCCCGCCGACCAGCACTTCGGCAACGCCGGCCGCTACGCGATCGTCCCGGCGCTGCTGCTGGCGAGCGCCGCCCTGGTCGCGATCGACCGCTGGCCGCGGCCGCTGCCTGGCCCGCGGCGCCTGCCCTGGGCGGGCATCGCCGCCGTCGCCCTCGCCGCGGTCGCGATCGGCAGCTCCTTCTGGGCCGGCGAAGCGGCCGTGCGCGGCACGCCGCACTGGCACGCGGCGATCGAGGAGGCGGCGGCGACCTGCCGCGAGAAAGACACCGAGACCGCCGCCGTCGCGACCTCGCCGCCGGGCTTCGGCCTCTATGTCAGCTGCCAGAGCCTCTCCGACCCCAGCCGCTAGCGGTAGCGTTCCCTCGTTCTGTCTCCAGATCCAGCCACCGCATCCGCCGCGATCCAGGTCGAAGGCCTGCGCAAGACCTTCCGCATCCCGACCCACCGGGTCGACTCGCTCAAAGAGCGCGTCGTCCACCCCTTCGCCGGCCGCGAGCACCGCGACCTGCAGGCGCTGCGCGGTGTCTCCTTCGAGATCCGCCAGGGTGAGTTTTTCGGAATCGTCGGCCGCAACGGCTCCGGCAAGAGCACGCTGCTGAAGCTGCTGGCGAGCATCTACCGCGCCGACGCCGGCACGATCAGGATCGCCGGGCGGTTGGCGCCCTTCATCGAGCTCGGGGTCGGCTTCAACCACGACCTCACGGCGCGGGAAAACGTCGTCCTCAACGGGGTGATGATGGGCCTCACCCCGCGCGAGATGCGCCGCCGGCAGGACGCGATCATCGAGTTCGCCGAGCTCGAGGAATTCGCCAACCTGAAACTGAAGAACTACTCCTCGGGGATGCTGGTGCGGCTCGCCTTCGCGGTGATGATGGAGGCCGACGCCGACGTGCTGCTGATCGACGAGGTGCTGGCGGTCGGCGACGCCGCCTTCCAGCAGAAGTGCGCCGACGCCTTCCACCAGATGAAAGGCGAGGGAAAGACGATCGTCCTCGTCACCCACGAGATGGCGACCGTCGAGGACTACTGCCACCGGGCGATGCTGATCGCCGACGGCGAGATCCAGCACATCGGCGATCCGGGCGAGGTCGGCCGCGAGTACCTGCGGCTCAACTTCGAGGGCAGCGGCGAGGGCGAGGGCGCGACCGAGGCCGAGGAGGTGCGCTTGGTCGAAGCACGGCTGGAGGCCGCCGACGGCGAGCCGACGGCAAACGTCGAGCACGGCGAGGAGATCCGGCTGCGGCTCGAGCTCGAGGTCAAGCGCGACCTGCCCGGGATCGACGTCGGCTTCCTCGTCGCCAACGCCGACGGCGTCAACGTCTTCAACTTCGGCATCCCGGTCGGCGAGAGCGAGGGGAAGCGGGCGCTCCAAGCGGGCCAGCGGGTGGTCGTCACCGCCGCGCTCGAGAACAAGCTCGCCGCTGGCCGCTACTTCGTCCACTGCGGCATCAACCGCGCCTACGAAGGCGGGATCGCGCTCTACCTTCAGAACGCGGTCGACTTCGTCGTCTTCGGCGGGCCGCAGACCCGCGGCGCGGTCTATCCCGAGCTGAAGATCGACGCCACGGTCGAGGGCGAGGGCGGATGAGCGCCGAGGCCACCCCCGCCCCCCAGCTGCGCGAGGTGCGCGGCCCCTCCGCCCTCGGCGGCGGCTCGCGCCGCTTCTTCGACCTGCTCTGGCTGATGTCGGTGACCGAGTTCAAGCGCGTCTACTTCGGCACCGTGCTCGGCTACGTCTGGTCGCTGGTGCGGCCGCTGGCGCTGTTCGGCGTCCTCCTCTTCGTCTTCACCAAGGTCTTCAAAATCGGCAGCGAAACCGCCGAGCACTACCCGGTCCTGCTGCTGCTGGGGATCGTCCTCTTCACCTTCTTCCAGGAATCGACGACCAACGGGGTGACCTCGGTGATCGCCCAGGAGGGCGTCGTCCGCAAGACCCAGTTCCCGCGCCTGGTGATCCCGCTGGCGACGGTGGTGACCGGCGCCTTCAACTTCGCCCTCAACCTGGTCGTCGTCCTCGCCTTCGTCCTCGCCTTCGGCGTCACCCCGGCCTGGACCTGGCTGCTCTTCCCGCTCGTCGTCGCGGTCCTCTTCGTCTTCACCGCGGCGGTCAGCATGCTGCTCTCGGTCCTCTACGTCCGCTTCCGCGACGTGGCGATCATCTGGATGGTCTTCGCCCAGGCGCTCTTCTACGCGACCCCGATCCTCTATCCCGTCGAAGCCTTCGAGAACGAGACCTACGAACACCTGCTGATGATCAACCCGCTGGCGGTGATCTTCGAGCAGGCCCGCGTCTGGGTCCTCGAACCGAACGCCCCGACCGCGGTCGATGCCGCCGGCGGCATCGCCGGCCTGCTGCCCGCAGCGGCGATCTTCGTCGGCGTCCTCGCGATCGGCGCCTGGACCTTCAACCGCCAGGCGCCGAAGATCGCCGAGGACCTCTGAGCGAGAGGGCGATGAAGCCGGCGAGGCCGGCGATCGCGAGGAGGATCGCCGAGAGCGAGTAGGACGTTCCCGGCAGGGGCTGGGTCGCCGGCGTGTAGATCGCCAGCATCAGGGCGGCGCTGAGCGCGACGAACCAGGTGGCGAAGCGGGGGAAGCTCGCACGGAGGCCGGCGACGCAGGCGCAGAAGCCGAAGATCGGCAGGGCAAAGCTGCCGGCGTGCAGGACCGTGCGCCCGGCGAGGTTGCCGAACAGCAGCAGCCCCCAGGCGATGGCGCCGATGACCAGCACGGCGAAGCAGACGAGCGCGAAGCTCCATTCCTCCGGATGTTCGCGCCGTCTTCGGTGCGCCGCGATCATCGCCAGGGGCGCCAGCAACAGCAGCCCCAGCGAGGGGAGGAGGTCGAAGAAGAGAACGACGCGGACGTTTTCCAGCGCCTCCTCCCATTTGCCTTCGTCGAGCCTGTCCCTGGCGTACTCGAGCGTGTCGACCGCCGGTTTGCCGCCGAACATCGTCACGAAGTTCTGGCCCTTGTTGTGGAGGGTGCCGCTGAGGCCCGCTTCGCCGTAGGAGTCGGAGATCGTCTCCAAGGTGCCGCGCTCGTCGATTTCCGGCACCCCGGCAAGCATGTACTTGACCAGCCGGTTCCCGGGCGGATCGTGGTACTTCTGGTACGCCGACCAGGGCGCCTGGAAGAGCAGCCAGACCAGCACCGCTACCCCAATCCAGCGCCAGCTCGGCAGGCCACGCCAGGCGGCGACCAGGGCCAGCGGCACGACCCCGAAGATGCTCGAGCCGTGGCCCATCATCGCCAGCCCGCAGAGCGCCGCCACCAGGGCGGCCGCCCAGAGGCTCTTCCGCAGCTCGTCCCAAAGCGGGGTCATCACCAGGGCCGCCGCTGCCAGCAGCATCGCCGCCGGCAGCATCTTCGGCCAGATGAAGAAGCCGTTCAGCAGGGCGACGTCGCTGACCAGGACCGTGACCATGATCAGCGCCCGCGTCAGGCGGCCGACCCGGGCCGCCAGCAGCAACGCCCAGAGACCGACGATCCAGAGCTGCTGCAGGGCGACACCGAGCACCTGATAGTTGTCGCCCCAGTTGTCCCAGGCGATCGGCCGCTGGGCGAGCACGTAGCCGACCTGCAACGGCGGCCTGTCGCTGGAGAGCCATTCGCCGGGGAAGATCGGTACCGGCGAATCGTGGCCGTGGTGGAAGTACCAGTCGGCGAAGAAGGCCGGGATGTTGTTGTCGGACGGCAGCGGACCGATGAAGCGGGTCGCCGCCGTGGCGAGCGGATTGCCGGCGCCGCCGTGGATGAAGCCGAAGAAGACGAGGAAGAGAGTCCCCAGCGCCCACAGAGCCAGCGGCGTCGTCAGCTGCCGCAGCAGGTCCCCCGGCACCTGCCGCTCGTAGAGCAGCCAGCCGGTGAGGGCGGCAGGCCCGAGAACCGCCAGGTAGGAGAAGCTTTCGCCGATCAGAGGATCGGCGAAGTACAGCCAGAACGCCAGCATCGCGACCGCCCCGGTGGCCGCCATCCCGGCGGCGAGCAGGACCGGGACGCTGCGCACCCCGAGCCGCGGGGCGAGGAGCGCCACTGCGATCCCCGGCAGGGCCGTCAGGATCAGGTGAAGCACGAGGATGAGGAAGAGCTCGGGGTTGCTCACCGGTCGGCAAGCCTGCCAGATGCTCCCCCTGTCAGATGCTTCGCGGTACTAGACTCGCCGCGATGGACGACGGCTCCGACCTGCGGCAGGAGCTCGAGGAGCGCGATGCCGAGATCGAGCGGTTACGTGCGCTTCTCGTTGCCAGAGACGTGGAAATAGGCGAAGAACGGGGGCGGCGGCTGGAGCTGGAAAGCTACGTGCTGCGGCTGATGTCCTTCATCCGGCTGGCAAGACTCGCTGTGACCCGGCCGGTGTACGTCTTGCGCAAGCTGCGCGGGCGCTGGAGTGGCGAGCGTGGCTGATGCGCCCCGCTTCTCGGTCATAACGCCGGTCTACAACACTCCCGCCGACGTCTTTTGGGCCATGGTCAGCTCGATGCGCCGCCAGGGGTTCGAGGACTGGGAGCTGTGCCTAGTCGACGACTGCTCCCCCTCTCCGCACGTCGCGGCGCTGCTGGACGAGGCCGAAGGCACCGACCCGCGGGTACGGGTCGCGCGCCGGGCGGAAAACGGGGGCATCGTCGCCGCCTCCAACGACGCCGTGGCGATGGCCCGAGGCGAGTTCCTCGCCCTCCTCGACCACGACGACGAGCTCCACCCCGACGCGCTGTTGCTCGTCGACCGGGCGCTGCGCGAGGAGCCCGAAGCCGACTATGCCTACACCGACGAGGACAAGATCGACCGCGCCGGCCGCCACTCCGGGCCCTTCTTCAAGCCCGACTGGTCGCCGGAGCGGATGCGGACGCAGATGTACTCCTGCCACCTCAGCGTCTTCCGCCGCTCGCTGGTCGAAGAGGTCGGCGGCTTCGACCCCGAGTTCGAGGGCTCCCAGGACTGGGACCTGGTCCTGAGGGCGACCGAGCGGGCGCGCGCCGTCGTCCACGTTCCCCGCGTCCTCTACCACTGGCGGATGCTCGAGGGATCGACCTCGGGCGCCGACGAAGCCGCGAAGCCATGGGCTTTCACGGCCGGCACGCGGGCGGTCCAGGCCCACCTCGACCGGATCGGGATGCCCGCCCGCTGCACACACGACCCCGAGGACCGCGGCGTCTACCACCTCGACCCCGAGCTGACCGACGAACCGCTGGTCAGCATCGTCATCCCCACCGCCGGTCAGGTGCGCGAAGTCCGCTACGAGCCGGTGGTGCTGATCAGCCACTGCCTGCGCAGCATCGTCGAGACCTCGACCTACGAGAACTACGAGCTGGTGGTCGTCACCGACACGCCGGCAGACCCGGCCCTACTGGAGGAGTTGCGCGAGATCGGCGGCGAGCGCCTGCGGCTGGTCGAATACGACAAGCCCTTCAGCTACTCGGACAAGATCAACACGGGTGCCGCCGCCGCGCGCGGCGAGCACCTGCTGCTGTTGAACGACGACATCGAGGTCGCAACCCCGAACTGGATCGAGCGGATGGTGATGTACTCGGGGATGGAGGGGATCGGCGCCGTCGGCGGCCGCCTGCTGCTCCAGGACGGGCGCCTGCAGCACGTCGGCGTCCGCTTCCAGAACGGGCTGCCGGGCCACCCCTACTGGGGCTTCCGCGGCGACTTCCGCGGCTACGCCAACGCGGCACGGATCGCCACCAACTGCCTCGCCGTCACCGCTGCCTGCCTGATGACCCGGCGCGAGCTGTTCGAGCAGCTCAACGGCCTCAGCGACCGGTTCCCGGTCAACTACAACGACGTCGACTACTGCCTGCGGCTCTGGCGGGCCGGAAAACGGAGCGTCTACGACCCCGACCTGAAGATGATCCACTTCGAGTCCTCGAGCCGCTCGTCGGCGGTCGAGGAGTGGGAGAAACGGCTGCTGATGGAAATCTGGCTACCGTTCACCGACCCCGACCCCTATTCCAACCCGCAACTGCGCCACGAGCTGCCGCGGCCCAGCTCCAAATTCAGCTGGATGCCCCGCAGGCCGCGGCTCCTGCGCCGCCGCCTGAAAGGACAACCTGCCTGACGTGAACTACGAGCGCCTCTACAGCTTCCGCTTCCGCGACATCGACCAGGACGGCCGGATCGCCGTCTGGCAGCAGATCAGCCCCCACGTTCACGGGCTGATGGGAAGCCCGCAGAAGGTCCTCGACCCGGCCGCCGGGCGCGGCGAGTTCATCGGCGCGATCCCGGCGAAGGAGACCTGGGCGGTCGACGCGGTCAGCTACGACGAGGCCGCCCACAAGCCCGATACGAAGGTGATCGTCGCCTCGATCATGGACGCCGAGCTGCCGAACGACCACTTCGACGGCGTTTTCGTCTCCAACTTCCTCGAGCACCTCTACGACCAGGAGGCGATCGCCGCCTTCCTAGAAAAGATGCACGGCTCGATGGAGGCGGGCGGCCGGATCGCGATCATGGGGCCGAACTACCGTTACTGCTCCGACGAGTACTGGGACTGCGCCGACCACTACGTCGCCCTCACCCACGTGGCGATCGAAGAGCACCTCTACGCCGCCGGCTTCGAGATCGAGCGGGTCGTCCCGCGCTACCTGCCCTACTCCTTCCGCGGCATCTTGCCCCCCTCGCCGGCGCTGACCCGCCTCTACCTGAAGACGCCGCTCGCCTGGCGGCTGCTCGGCAAGCAGTTCCTGGTGATCGGGCGCAAGTAGTGGCGAGTCGCGTCCTCGTCATCGGCTGCGGTTTCATCGGTTCCAACATCGTCGAAGAGCTCGCCGCCGCCGGGCGGCCGGCGGTCGTCCTCACCCGCTCCGCGCCGGCCCCGGACGTCGCCGCGAAGATCGCCTCCGACGACCTGATCGTCGGCGACGCGGCGGACTCCGAGACGGTGGAGCGGGCGCTGGCCAGCGCCGGCCACGTGATCTTCAGCGCCGGCGGCCTGCTGCCGGCCGCCTCCGAGGAGAACCCGGAGCTCGACGCCAAGCTGACCCTGGGCCCGGTGCGCACGGTCCTCGCCGCGCTTCGGGATCGCCCCGGCGTCGGCCTCACTTACCTCTCCTCGGGCGGCACCGTCTACGGCGAGCCGGCCTCGATCCCGGTTCCCGAGGACGCGCCGACCTCCGCCTTCGGCGCCTACGGCCGCCTGCACCTCGAGTGCGAGGCGGAGGTGCTGGCGGCAAGCCGTGAGCACGGGCTCGGGGCGCGGATCCTGCGCTGCGCGACCGTCTACGGCGAGCACCAGCACCCGAACCGCGGCCAAGGGGCGGTCGTCACCTTCCTGCACCGGATCGAGCACGGCGAGGCGATCGACCTCTACGGCGGCGGCACGACGATCCGCGACTACGTCTATGCCGGCGACGTCGCCCGGGCGGCGATCGCCCTGATCGACGGCGGCGGCCCGGCGGTGGTCAATGTCGGCAGCGGCACCGGCACCTCGCTGATCGAGCTGCTGCGGATGGTCGAGCGCCACCTCGGCCGAGAGGCGCAGGTGCGCCAGCACGACGAGCGCGGCTTCGAAGTCCACCAAATCGTTCTCGACACCGCGCTGTTGCATCAAACCGTGGAGCTCGAGATGACCGACCTTCCCACCGGCATCGCCCGCACCCACCGCTGGCTCCTCTCGGGACGTCCGGAGCGGGTTTGAGCGAGAAGCCGGAAAGGCTGAATGGCCTGCGCTGGCGACTGCGCGCGACCCGCGCCCTCTGGCGCCGGGGTGCCGCCCCCCACGCGGTCCTGGCCGAGGTTTTCCCCGAGCGCCCGGAGCCGGTCACCCAGCTAGACAAACCGGCGGCAGGCTCGTGGGCGCAGGGAGCGATCTCGGTCCAGGGCTGGCTCTTCTTCCCGGCAGCGGCGACGGCGCGGATCGAGGTCTTCCTCGGCGGCCGCTCGCTCGGGCCGGCACGGATCGGCGCCCCCCGGCTCGACGTCGCGAGGATCTGGGATGACCCCCACGCGGCCGCCGCCGGCTTCGAACTCGACGCCGACCTCGGCGAGTGGGACGGCGGCGAGGGGGAGCACGACCTGGTCATAGTCGCCACCAGTGTCGAGGGAGAGCGACACGAGATGGAGCCGGTAGCGGTCAAGGTCGGCACCCCGCCGGAGAAGCCCGGCAAACTGCCGCCGCCGGCGGCCGAGACCGGCACCCCGGCGCCGGCGCCGCGACCCCACGTCCTCGTCGTCACCCACCAGCTCACCCTCGGCGGCGCCCAGCTCTACCTGCTCGACCTGCTGCGCGAGCTGGTCCGGACCGAGACCGCGACCTTCACCATGGTCAGCTCCATCGACGGGCCGGTGCGCGCCGACGTCGAAGCGCTCGGGATCCCAGTCCACATCACCAGCCTCGCCCCCTACGACGACACCAGCTCCCACATCGGCCGGGTCGAGGAGCTGGTCGCCTGGGCCGAGGGCCGCGGCTGCGACGCCGCCCTGCTCAACACCGCGACCGCCTGGACGGTGACCGGCGCCGAGGCAGCGGCCGAGCTGGGAATCCCGGTCGTCTGGGCGATCCACGAGAGCTTCCCGCCGAGCGTCCTGCTCGCCGACTTCTCGCCGGAGGTGCGCGAGCGGACCGAAGCGGCCTGGGCGCGGGCCTCGGCCCTCGTCTTCGAGGCCGAGGCGACCAAGCGCCTCTACGAGCCCGTCGCCGGCGCCGAGCGCTGCGTGATGTATCCCTACGGGCTCGACCTGGAGCCGATCGACGTGCACCGGGCCGCGTTCGACGGCGACGCGGCGCGGCGCCAGGCGGGGATTCCCCCCGACGCCGACCTCGTCGTCTGCGTCGGCACGATCGAGCCGCGCAAGGCGCAGGTGATGCTGGCGCAGGCCTTCGACCTCGTCGCCGACCGCCACCCGAACGCCTGGGTCGCCTTCGTCGGCGGCCGCGACGACCAGAACACCGGCGCCCTGAAGCGCTACGTCGAGGCCTCGCCGCAGGGCGAGCGGATGCGGGTGATCCCGATCACCCCCGAAGTCGAGGCCTGGTACGGGATGGCCGACGTCCTCGTCTGCGCCTCCGACATCGAGTCGACGCCGCGCACGGTGCTCGAGGCGATGGCCTGGGAGACGCCGGTGCTGGGGACGCGGGTCTTCGGCCTGCCGGAGCTGATCACGGATGGCGAGACGGGCTGGCTCTGCGAGCCGCGCGACCTGCCGGCGCTGGCGGCGGCGCTCGACCGGGTCCTGGGGCTACCCGCCGAGGAGCGGCGCCGGGTCGGCGCCTCCGGACGGCCGCTGGTCGAGGCGCGCCACTCGCTGGAGAGCTACGGGCGCGAGGTCGCCGCCCTGCTCGAGCGCGCGGTCGCGGAGGCGACGCCTTGAGGGAACGGGTCCGCAGCCTCAGCCCGGCCTGGCGCTGGGCGCTGATCGTCGCCGCCGGCTGTCTGGTGATGGCCGCGATCAACGTCTGGTGGGTTGCCGTCTACCGCCACGGCTACCCGATGGACGTCGACGAGAACGGCTACACGATGATCGGCATCGTCGACTTCTTCGGCTTCGAAAGCGGCGGCATCCACGGCTGGTGGGAAGCGGTGCAGAACCAGACGCCGAACGCGCCGCTGCTGCCGGCGCTGACCTCGATCGTCCTCATCGTCAGCCCCGGCGTGCTGCAGGGCTTCGGCGTCCTGATCGCCTTCGCGGCGCTGCTGACGCTCGCCACCTACGGGATCGGCGAGCGCCTCGCCAGGCCGCGCCTCGGAGCGCTGGCGGCGCTCGCGGTGGCCACCAGCCAGGGCGTCTTCGTCTTCACCCGCGAGTACATCTTCGCCCTCCCCACCGCGGCCTTCCTCGCCTGCTCGGTCTACGCGCTGATCCGCAGCGAGGGGATGCGGCGGCGCTGGTGGGCGGTCGCCTGCGGCGCGGCAATCGGGCTGATGCTGCTCTCGCGGACGATGGCGGTCGCCTTCGTGCCCGGGGTCGCCGTCGCGGCGCTGCTGACGATCGCGGTCAGCTACCGCGACCAGATCTGGCAGCGCCTCCTCAACTTCGGCCTCGCGGTCGTCGCCGCCGTCCTCGTTTCCCTCACCTGGTACTGGAACAACCTCGACCCGGTGATGGACTACCTGACCGAATTCGGCTACGGCTCGCAGGCGAAAAACTTCGGCGAGTCGAGCTCGACGATCTCCTGGGACCGGTTCAAATCGGTCGCCGAGAAGATCATCCAGGGGGACCTGCTGGTGCCGATGTCGCTGCTCGTGGTCATCGGCCTGATCGCCCTGGCGGTCGCCGCGGTGCAGCGGCTTCGCGCCGCCGAGGACCGCCGCGCCGAGGCGCTGCGCCTGCTCGGCAGCGACGCGATGGCGCTCTTCGTCGTCGCCGGTGCCGGCTTCGGAGCGCTGATGAGCTCGCAGAACGGCGGCAACGGCTTCACCTTCCCGGTCGCGGTGCTGCTGCCGACGCTGGCGGTGGCGGCGCTGGCGCGCTACCGCCGGGCGATCGTCCCGGCCACGGTGGCGGTCGTCGCGATCGCCGCCGTCAACCTGCTCGCCAACTCCAACCTCTGGGACAGCGTCTCCGAGCCGCGACTGGTCGAGGTGCCGGCCTTCGGCGAACTGCCCTGGATCAGCGGCGAACCGCACGCGGTCGGCAACGTCCGCCAGCAGGCCGAGGGGCCGCGCACCCGCTTCACCTCCGAGGACGCGGGATACGTCGCCGTCGACACCGAGCTGGCGAGGACGCTGCTCGACGAGATCGCCCCGGAAGGGGCCCCGCGCCTGGTCGCCTTCGCCTCCCGCAACCGCGTCGTCAGCACCAACAGCGTCGGCCTCGCCGGCCTCGTCAACTACCGCCGCGGCATCCCCTTCACCCAGCTGCTGGCCGAACCCGACTCCGTCGCCCACTACGAAGAACAGATCACCGGCCCCGAGCTCGGCGAACCGACGGCGGTCGTCACCACCAGCACCGAAGAGGGCGACTTCGAACCCCTCGTCACCCAGGCCAAGGTCGAGACCGCCCTGCGCAACCTCCACTTCCACCTCGTCCGCCAGGTCGAGATGCCCGACGGCCGCCGCCTGCGTGTCTGGGTCTGGGGCGGCGAAGAATCGAAGGGCGTTACGAGCGCGAAGAGCCGGCCTTCTGACGCTCCGACTCACCCACCCGGTAATCGCCGCGGCTGAGGGTGCTCTCGAGCCAGACGTAGAGGACGATGAAGAGGTAGCGGCTGCCCATCTCTTTCATCGCCAGCTTCGCTTCGCCGCTAGTGCGGTTGGTCCAGGAGGTGGGCACCACGGCGTAGGTGTGGCCGCGGACGATCGCCTTCAACGGCAGCTCGACGGTGAGGTTGAAGTGCTTGGAGAGCAGCGGCTGGACGGTCTCGATCACCTCGCGGCGGTAGGCCTTGAAGGCGTTGGTGGTGTCGTTGTACCGGTGGCGGAAGAGGAGGCGGATGAACTGGTTGGCGAGGCGGTTGATCGCCAGCTTCAGCCGCGGGTAGTCGTGGATTTTCGCCCCCGGCATGAAGCGCGAACCGAAGGCGCAGTCCCAGCCCTCTTCGAGCAGACGGTGGTAGCGGACGAGGTCGTTGGGGTCGTCGGAGGCGTCGGCCATGACGATCGCCACCGCGTCGCCCTCGAAGACCTCGAGCCCGGAGCGGATCGCGTTGCCGAAACCGCGTTCGTGGTGGGAGCGGTGGACGCGGACGCGCGGGTTGGCTTCGCCGAGCGCGGCGACCACCGCTTCGGTCGAGTCTTCCGAGTCGTCGTTGACGACGATCACCTCGTAGTCGATGCCTTCGCGCTCCAGCGCTGCGGCGACGCCTTCGACCGTCGCCGCCACCGAGCCCTCCTCGTTCTGCGCAGGCATGACCACCGAGAGCTTCATTCCCTCTGCCATGAGGCGGCGACGCTACCGGAAGCCACAGAACGGCTGCAAAGTCGCGTCAGAGAATTTACTTTCTGCGCGCCACTCGTGCAGTCAAAAGGTTACGCTATCCTCATGACGGTGATGATGCCAAGGGAGAAGTGGACCGACGAGCGCCTCGACGACCTCCAAGCCGAGATGCGCCAAGGTTTCGTGGACACGAAAGCCGAGATGCGCGCGGGCTTCGCTCGCGTCGACGGGGAGATCCGCGAGTTGCGGCGGGAGATGAACGAACGCTTCGAAGCCGTAAACCGCAACATGATCGCCGGCTCCATCGCGATCGTCGCCGCCATCATCGGCAGCAACGCCCTCTAACCCTCAGGCCGGGGTCGCAGTCCAGCGCTCGAGGTTCTGCTCGTACATCTCCCGCAGGATCTCGTCGATCCCGTAGCGCAGGTCCCAGTCGGGGTAGTCGGCTTTGAACGGCTCCAGGTCGGAGATCCACCAGCGGTGGTCGCCGATCCGCGGCTCCTCGCCCATCTCCCACTGCAGCTCGCGCCCGGCGATCCGCTCGCAGGCGTCGATCGCCTCCAGCATCGAGCAGTTGCTGAAGCGGCCTCCGCCGATGTTGTAGACGGCCGCCGGGCGCGGCGCCTGGCGGTAGGCGTCGAAGGCGGCGATCAGGTCGGCGCTGTGGATGTTGTCGCGGACCTGCTTGCCGTCGTAGCCGAAGACGGTGTAGGGCGTGCCGGTGACGGTGCACTTCATCAGGTAGGCGAGGAAGCCGTGCAGCTTGGCGCCGGCGTGCTGGGGCCCGGTCAGGCAGCCGCCGCGGAAGGCGACGGTGGGCATCTCGAAGTAGCGACCGTACTCCTGGACGAGGAGGTCGGCGGCACACTTGGAGACGCCGAACAGCGAGTGGGTCGAGGAGTCGATCGACATGGTGGTGTCGATCCCCCCGAAGTAGGGATGGTCCTCCGGCAGCTCCAACCGCTTCTCCAGGTCCCGCAGCGGCAGCCGGTTCGGCGTGTCGCCGTAGACCTTGTTGGTCGAGCAGAAGACGAAGGGCGCGTCGGGGCAGTGGGCGCGGGCCGCCTCGAGCAGGTTGAGGGTGCCGTTGGCGTTGACGCCGAAGTCGGTCTGCGGCTCGCTCGCGGCCCAGTCATGGGAGGGCTGGGCGGCGGTGTGGACGACGAGCTCGATCTTCCCGGCGTGGTCGCGGAAGATCCGCTCGATCGTCTCGGCGTCGCGGATGTCGGCGTTCTCCCAGCGGAACTCGGCCGGGTAGGACTCGACCAGGCGCGTCGTCACGTGCGAGGTCGAGGACTCCGGCCCGAAGAAGCGGGCGCGCATGTCGTTCTCGACCCCGACGACGTCGAAGCCGGCGGAGATGAAGTGGTCGACGGCCTCCGAGCCGATCAGGCCCCCCGCCCCGGTGATGATCGCGACCGGCATTCCTCTGAGCTACTCCCTTCCCCCCGCCGGGGTGTCGATTTCGAGCGCCTGGGCGATCCGCTCCTCGTCGGCGGCGATCCACTCGTGGATGTCGGCGAGCACCTGCTCGGCGCTGCGCCGCGGCCGCCACTCGTCCAGGCCAAAGAGCTTCGTGCAGTCGGAGAGGTATATCGGCACGTCCCCCTGTCGCGTCTGCTCGACCGGCTCGATCGGCACCTCGTTGCCGCTCAGCCGCTGGCAGATCGCCGTCGTCTCGCGCAGCGAGAGGCTGCACTCACGGCCGCCGCCGACGTTCACCGTGCGCCCGTCCCATGCCCCGGGATCGAGCAGCTGCCGCTCGACGAGGTCGACGAGGTCCTCGACGTGGAGGAGGTCGCGCACCTGCTTGCCATGCCCCCCGAACCCGATGTAGCTGAGCGGGTTGCGGAAGTGGTGGGCCAGCATCCAGTGGGTGAATACCCCCTGGTCGACCTTGCCCATCTGCCAGGGGCCGGCGATCACCCCGCAGCGGTCGATCACCGCCGGGACGCCGAGCCCCGCCCGGTACTCCTCGATCAGCAGCTCGGCGGCGAGCTTGGTCGCCCCGTACAGGGTTCGGGCGCCGTCGAGCGGGAAGCTCTCCGAGATTCCCGCCGGCGAGACGCCCGGCAGCTCCTGCTCGGGCGCGATCTCGAACCTGGTCTCGGTCTCCTCCAGCGCGATCCCGACCTGCGGCTCGACCGGGTAGACGCGGCTGGTCGAGAGAAAGACGAGGAAGGCGCCGTCGCGCCGCGCGAGCTCGAGGCAGTTGTAGGCGCCGGTGAGGTTGGTGTGGAGGAGGTAGGCGGTGTCGCCGTCGACCCCGCTCATCACCGAGGGCTCGGCCGAGCACTCGATCAGCGCCGTGCAGGCGGGCAGCGCCGCCAGGTCGTCCGGCTCGCGCACGTCGCCCTCGACGAACTCGACGCCCGCCTGCTCGAGCCGCGGCAGGTTCAGCTTCGAGCCGCGGCGGTAGAGGTTGTCGAAGGCGAGGACCTCCCACTCGGGGTGCCTGCCGGCCAGCGAGACCGCGAGGTTGGAGCCGACGAAGCCGGCGCCGCCGGTGATCAGGACACGGGTCATCGCCTCAGCTCCGCCTGCCCATCCGCAGTTGCGGCAACCTCCAGGCGGCCTCGAGGACGATCGAGCGGCTCATCTTCGAGGCCCCGGCGCGGCGCTCGCGGAAGACGATCGGCACCTCGACCACCTCGAAGCCCAGCTCGACCGCCCGGTAGGTCACCTCGACCTGGAAGGCGTAGCCGCGGGAGGAGATCTCCTCCAGCTCGATCCGCTCCAGCACCTCGCGGCGAAAGCACTTGAAGCCGCCGGTGAGATCCTTGATCGGCAGGCCGAGGACGATCCGCGCGTAGGCGCTGCCGCCGCGGCTGATGCCCTGGCGCAGGCGGCTCCAGTTCTCGACGCCGCCGCCGGCGACGTAGCGGGAGCCGATCGCGAGGTCGGCCGTCTCGGTGGCTGCGAGCAGGCGGCCGAGGTCGGCGGGATCGTGGGAGAAGTCGGAGTCCATCTCGAGGATTCGGCCGGCGCCCGCCCCGAGGGCGTGCCGGAAGCCGGCGACGTAGGCGGGCCCGAGGCCTTCCTTGCGCGGCCGGTGCAGGACATCGACCCGCTCCTCTGCCGCCGCGAGGCGGTCGGCGAGATCACCGGTCCCGTCGGGCGAGTTGTCGTCGACCACCAGCACCCGTGCCGAGTCCGGCAGGTTCGCGAGCGCGGCCGCGACCAGCGGCTCGAGGTTCTCGGCCTCGTTGTAGGTGGGCAGCACCAGCCATGCTGGCCCCGCCCCTCGACTCTCGGGCATGACCGGGATGCTATGCCTAAGATCCGCCGCTTGGATTTCCTCCTCGCACCCGACCGGCCCGACCCCCCCGCCGCCGAGGTGCATGTCTGGCGTGCGGACCTCGACGAGCCGGGCTGGCCCGGCGATGAGGATCTCCCCGAGGACGAGCGGCGGCGCGCCGGGGCGCTCCTGAGACCCCTGTCGCGGCGGCGCTGGGTCGCCTCGCGCTGGGCGCTGCGCGCGGTCCTCTGCCGCTACCTGCGCCGGGCCCCGGGGGAGATCCGGCTCGCCACCGGCGAGCACGGCAAGCCGCGCCTGGCGGAGCCGGCGGGCAGGCTGGCTTTCAACCTCAGCCACTCCGACGGTTTGGCCGTGATCGCCGTCGCCCAGGACCGCGAGGTCGGCGTCGACGTCGAGCGGGTCGCCGACAGGCACCCGCGGGACTTCTACGAGCGCTGGGCCGACCGCGAGGCCCACGTCAAGTGCCTGGGCACCGGCCTCACCGGCTCGACCCCGCCACAGGAGGCTCGTATCGAGCTGCTTCGCCTCGACCTGGACCCCGGTTTCGCGGCCTCCCTCGGGGTGACAGGCCCGCCGCCTGCGGTGCGCGGCTGGACGTTTGGACCCACCGCACCGGTTAGGCGTGGTCGGGGTTAGCTACTTTTGATGACCTTGAGCCAGGCGGTAGGGAAATTCGCGCTCGCCCTGGGGCTGCTGCTGGCGCTGCTCTGCGGCAGCGCCCACGCGGCGACCCTGCAACCGGTCGGGACGGGATTCGACGAACCGATCTACATCGCCTCCGACCCCGCAAACCCCGACCGGCTGTTCGTCGTCGAGCGCAAGGGCAGGATCGTCGAAGTCGCCGGCGGCGCCCGCTCGGTCTTCGCCGACCTGCGCTCGGCGGTCGGCTGCGGCAGCGACTGCAGCGGCGAGCGAGGGCTCCTCTCGATCGCCCTCTCGCCCGACTTCGCCCTCAGCGGCCGGGTATTCGTCGACTACGCCGAAGACCCGGAACCGGGGGACATCCACGTCGCCGAACTGCGGGCCGGCGCCCTGCGAAACCTCCTCACCATTCAGCACCCGGGCGAGAGCAACCACAACGGCGGCCAGCTGCAGTTCGGCCCCGAAGGCAACCTCTTCGTCTCCACCGGCGACGGGGGCGGCGGAGACGACGTGCACCACAACGCCCAGAACCTCGGCAGCCTGCTCGGCAAGATCCTCCGCATCGACCCCGACCCCAGCGGCCCCCTGCCCTACACGCTGCCGGCGGACAATCCGTTCGCGGACCCGATCTGGGCCTACGGGCTCCGCAACCCCTTCCGCTTCTCCTTCGACCGCGGCGGCTCCGGGCTCTGGATCGGCGACGTCGGCCAGGAAGCACGCGAGGAGGTCGACTTCGCCCCCTCCCCGGGTTTTGGACGCGGCTTCAACTTCGGTTGGAACTGCGAGGAGGGCAGGATCGCCGGCCCGGGAACCGACGAAGGGTGCGCGGGCGCCCCCGCCGACGCCTTCGTCGGCCCGGACTTCGACTACCCGCACAATGACCCCGGTGACGGGGGTGCCTCCGGCTGCGCGGTCATCGGCGGCTACGTCTCCCGCGACCCCGGCGTCGCCGACCTCTTCGGCCGCTACGTCTACGGCGACCTCTGCGTCAACAAAATCCGCTCCTTCTCACCCGCGGCGCCGTTCGCCACCGACCGCTCGGAGGGCCTGCAGGTCGCCAACCTCAACTCCTTCGGCGAGGACTCCTGCGGGCGCCTCTACGCCGTCTCCGGCAGCGGCGCCGTCTACCGGATCGCCGGCCTGCAGCCGACCGTCTGTCCGACCGCCGCCGGCCCCTCCCTCGCCTCCTCGTTCGTCGGGATCCGCGCCCTGCGACGCCGCGTGAAGCGCAATCGCCACGCCCTCCTCACCGCTTGGGTCGCACCCTGCAAAGGGCGCCCGGGCGACCCGGTCACCCTCTGGCGGGGGAACAAGAAGCTCGGCACCCGCCACCTCGACCGCGTCTGCGCGGCCCGCTTCCGGCCGCGGATCAGCCGCCGCTCCAACTTCCGGGTGACCGTGAAGGCAAACGAGACCAACGCCGCGGGGATCTCGCGCAAGCTGACGATCAAGCCGAAGAAGCACCGCCGCCGCTGACCCCTCCTCGATGAATCCCGGCATGCAGCACGAGATCTCCAACCTGGAGGTCGGCCCCGGCGAGCTCAGCTTCGACGCCAGGATCGGCGGGTTCGAGCGCCGCATCCACTTCCGCAGCGAGACCGAAGTCGAGCCCTACGCCGAGGCGGCGCTCTGCACGTCGCTGCTGCCGGCGATGGCCGGCGGCGGCAGCCTGACGACGAGCGAGCCGATCAGCCCGCGGGTGCTGCGCACCCAGCGCGAGTTCCAGGCGATCCAGCGGGCCTGGTCGCTGTCCTGGCCCTTCGGCGATCCACCGCTGGAGGAAGTCGAGGTGGTGGCGCCGGTTCGCGCGCCCGAGGTCCGCCAGCCGGTCGGCCGGGTCGCGGCCTTCTTCAGCGGCGGGGTCGACTCCTGGTCGACCGTCCTCGAGAATCCCGAGGTGACCGATCTGATCTTCATCCGCGGCTACGACATCCTGCCGCGCCTCGCCCACCAGGAGGGCCTGGCCGACCGCGTCGAAGCGCGCCTGCGGGCCGCCGCCGACGAGCTCGGGCTCCCCCTGCACACCGTCGAGACCAACCTCCGCGAGCTCTCGGAACCCGCTGGGCCGGAACAGCCGCTCGCCCGCTGGGAGGCCTATTACGGCTGCGCGGTGACCGCCGTGGCGCTCTTCCTCGGCCGCGCCTTCGACCGGGTGCTGATCGCCGGCGACTCCGACTACGAGGTGATGGACACCCGCGGCGCGGCCTGGATGGTCGACCAGCTGTGGAGCAACGAGAACCTGGAGATCGTCGACGACGGGGGACGCTTCAGCCGGGTCGAGCGCACGGAACGGATCGCCTCGCACCCGGTGGTGCGCAAGAGCCTGCGGGTCTGCTGGGAGAACCCCGAAGGCGCCTATAACTGCGGCCGCTGCCGCAAGTGCCTGATGACTATGGCCACCCTGGAGGCTGCCGGCGAGCTGCAGGCGGTCGAGACCTTTCCCGACGAGATCGACCTCGACGCGGTCGCCGAGGTGGTGATGCCGGTCCCGGTTCTGCTCACCCTCTGGGAAGACGTGCTCGACGCCGCCCGCCGGGCGGGAAAGCGGGATCTGGAGCGGGCGGTCGCCCAGGCGGTGTCCGAGAGCCAGCGGCAGCTGGGGCTGCCACCGGGGTTCCGGCGCCGCAACCTACCCGGACCGCCGCCGAGTGCGGGCGGGCGCGAGAGCGCGCAGGGCGGCCTCCTGGCGTCGCCGCAAACCGCCGCGGCAATCGCCGGCGCCGGCAGCGCAGCGGTTCTGGTCGGAAGCTACGACGGCTCCGGCAACTACGGCGACCTGGCCCAGCTCGACGCCGGCCTCCGCCTGCTCGGGCGGCTCGACTCCGAGCTCCTCGTGCTGCCGGTGGTCGAGCGCCAGTTCGCCGCCACCCACGAGACGATGGCCGCGGAGCTGCTCCACCGCCCCGAGCAGGTCCTCTACTTCGACGCAGGGGGCGATCCGGGGGGCGAGGGTCTGGTTCCCGTCGAGCCGCCGGAGGGACTCGCCCTGGCGGTCGCCTACCTCTACGGCGGCGGCTACCTCAACCCGTTCTGGGGCGAGCGGAAGCTGGCGATGCTGCACGCGGTCGAGGCTCTCGTCACCGGAGCCGGTCGCGTGGTCAGGGTGGCCTCGGGACAGCAGGTGGACCCGGGCTGGATCGAGGACCTCGACCCGGCCGACAGCGGGCTACTACACCGGTTCGAGCTCCTCGGCGCCCGGGACGACGTCTCGGCCGCGGCTCTCGCCGGGGGCGGCCCGGCGCCGAACACGGGCGACGACGCGGTCGGCGTCCTCGGCGCGATCGGCACCGCGGCGCCCCCAGACCCCGGCGCCTCCCCGCTCGAGGTGAACGTGCACTTCGCCGAGCACGCGTGGGTCACCGACCGGCCCGACTCGGTCCGCGAGTTCGACGTCGGGCTGTTGGCGGCCCTTGCCGAGATCGCCGGACGGCGGGTGCGGGTGCGGCCGCTGCTGGCCTACCTCGACCAGCGGATCGACGAGCGCCCCGGCCTCGAGCGCTTCACCGCCGCCTGCGGCGAGCGGGGGATCGAGCTGACCGAGCCGCAGGCCCTGCGCCCCACCGGCGTCGACCGCCTCGCCGCCGGCCTCGGCGGCGCCGCCCTCACGCTCAGCTCCTCCTACCACGTCGCCCTCACCTCGCTGCTGCTGGGGATCCCGACCGCGATCCTCGGCGACAACGCCTATTACGCCCAGAAGGCGCGGGGCCTGCTCTCGGACTTCGGCCTGCCGCCGGCGTTCTCGCCGCGCTCGGACGACGACCCCGAGGCGGCGGCGGCGGCGATCGCTCCCCACCTGCTCGACCCGGAGCTGCGCCAGGAGACCCGCCGCAGTCTCGAATCCGCCGCCGTCCGGGTGAGGGAGCGGCGTGCCGGAGCCGAAGCCTCGATCCTCTCCCTGCTCGCCCGGGATGCCCTTGCCGCCGCGAACGCGGCGCCCGCCGGCGCCCCCCGCGGCTCGGCGGCGGAGCTGCGCGCCGCGGAGGCGGAAGCGGCGGTGGAGGAGCTGATGCGCTCCCGCTCCTGGCGAATCACCGCGCCCCTGCGCCGTCTGGCCTCACGCCGCAGGCGCTGACCCGATTCGCGTTCGTGGAGAATCACCTCTCCGTTGCGGCGCCTGACGGCGGGCGCCAGCCGCTGAACCCCGATGACCGAACCAGTCACCCAGCAGATCGCCGACCTGCGGCGCGAGCCCGGAGAGCTCTCCTTCGAAGCGCGGCTCGCCGGCGCCCGGCCGCAGCGGATCTGGTTTCGCAGCGAGACCGAGGTGGTGCCGAGCGCCGACGCGGCGCTCGGCGCCTGCCTGATGCCGGCGATGCGCCACGGCGGGAGGCTGGAGATGGACGAGCCGGTCAGCCCCCTGATGCTGGCGAATCAGCGCGATTTCCAGGCAATCCAGAAGGGCTGGTCCTACGGCTGGAACTACGGCGAGGAACCGCTGGAGGAGGTCGAGGTGGTGGCGCCGTCGCGGGCGTCGGATCCCTCCCCGCCGAGCGGCCGGGTCGCCACCTTCTTCAGCGGCGGCGTCGACTCCTTCGCGGCGATCGTCGCCAACCCGGAGGTCACCGACCTGATCTTCGTCCGCGGCGTCGACCTGCTGCCCCGGCTCGGCCACCAGGGCGATCTCGCCGAGCGGGTCGAGGCGAGCCTGCGCGAGGCCGCCGCCGAGCTCGGCAAGCCCCTGCACGTGGTCGATACGAACGTGCGCGAGCTCTCCGACCCGCTGATCCGCTGGGAGCCCTACTTCGCCTGCCCGCTGATCGCGATCTCCCACTTCTTCGCCCCGCTCTTCGACCGGGTGATCATCGCCGGCGACATCGACTTCGAGATCCAGCCGCTGATGGGGGCGACGATGCTCGTCGACCAGCTCTGGAGCAGCGAGGGGCTGGAGATAGTCGACTGGGGCGGACGCTTCAGCCGCGAGCGGCGAGTGGAGATGATCGCCGAGGACCCGGTCGCGCGCCGCTACCTACGGACCTGCTGGGAGAACAAGGGCGGCGCCTACAACTGCGGACACTGCCGCAAGTGCCTGCTGACGATGATTTCTCTGGAGCTGAACGGCGCCCTGCGGGAGACCGAGACCTTCCCCTCCGAGCTCGACCTCGACGTCCTCGCCGGCACCGATCTGACCCAGCCGATCGCCCTTGCCCTCTGGGAAGACCTGCTCGACCACGTCCACGACGAGGGACGCGACGACATCGCCCCCGCCCTGGAAGCGTTCGTCGCCAAGGGACGGAGCACGATGGGCCTCTCGCAGTCCTACCGATCCCGCCAGAGCCGCCACGGGAGGCACGCCAATGGGACCGGGGCGAGGCTGGAGGCGGCCGAGGCGGAACTGGAGACCGTGCTCGGGTCGCGCTCCTGGAAGCTGACGGCGCCGCTCCGCAGGCTCGGCGCCGGGTTGCGCGCCCGCCGGCGCTGAGCCGCCCTCAGGCGCGGCAGACGGTGGCGCCCCGGTCGGCTTCGACCAGCAGCTGCCACGGCCGCCGTATGCGGTCGCGGGGGATGTAGAGGCGGGTGGTCGAGCCCGGCGCGAGGCCGCCGGTGCTGAGCGGGTATTCCTCGCTGGCGAAGCGGCGCAGCCTGACCGTCCCCTCCCCGCCCGAGCCGAGCTCGATCGTCGTCATCCCGGGGCGCAGCGGCAGCGGGCCGGCTCCGGCCGCGACCCGGACGCATCTGCCCTTCGGTCCCGTGCCGGTGACGTCGGTTTCGATCCCCAGCGGCAGCGCGTTGGCGAGCACCAGGTCGGCATAGCGGCGGCCTTCCTCGGGCGCCGCCGCCAGCCCCGCCGGCGAGTAGGCCGGCGAGCCGTATTCGTCGACCGCCCGCAGGTACTCGCCGGCTTCGATCTCGCTGAGGAAGACGGTCCCGGCGACTTCGGGGGCGAGCCGGAAGGCCGGTTCGACGGTGCGCTGCGCGATCTCGATCGCCGCCAGGTCGGAGCGGGTCAGCACCGCCTGCTTCTCGAAGAAGTCGCGGCCTTCGCGCAGCGGGACCAGGTTGAAGCCGACGAGCGCCGCGGTGACGGCGGCCCCGCCGAGCAGCCCCCAGCGGCTGAACCTGACCCCCTGCAGGAGGTTGACCGCGAACAGGAGGACGAAGAGGCCGCCGACGTAGAGGTAGCGGCTGGAGTAGGGCTCGCGGCCGGGCCCGAAATTGAAGGCGGCGAGGAACCAGAAGGTCGCGGCGGCGCCGAGCACCGGCCAGAGGCCGCTGGAGAAGCCGCGGCGACGGTAGCCGCCGTAGGCGGCGAGGGCCAGCAGCGCGATCGCGAGCGGCGCGCCCCATTTCGAGCGCCCGACGACTTCGCCGAAGATCGTCCCCAGGGCGAGGACCGAGTCGAGCGAGGCGGTCAGGCCTTCCCAGACATAGCGCGGCGAGACGAGGACGTTGTGGGAGCTGAGGTTGTTCTCCGCCTCGTGCCCCCAGCCGAGGTACCAGCCGGCGTAGAGCGCCACCGGCAGGCCGAAGACGTAGGCGCGCCGCAGCCCGCGCTCGCGGCGGCGCTGGAGGACGTCGATCGCGGCGGCGACCGCGAAGGCGATACCGAGACTGGAGAAGGCGATCGAGACAACCAGGAAGGCGCAGGCGGCGCGGTCCCAGCGTTCCTCGCCGTTTTCGAGCGCGAGCAGCATCGCCAGCCCGAACAGCGCCGAGCCGGCGAAGCCGACCTGGAAGGGCCAGAGGAGGTCCTGCCAGGCGGGGCCGAGGAAGAGCAGCAGGACGGCGGCGAACAGCGCCGGCCAGTCGCCGACCCGGCGCCGGGCGTAGACGAAGAGGAGCGCCGCGGTACCGAGCAGCATCGCCACCAGGGCGACCAGTTCCGGCGTCATCGACTCCATCCCGAAGAGCCGCAGCGAGGCCTGCTCGATCAGGACCGGGATCAGGACGATGTGCTCGTTGTGCGGTTCCAGCAGGGTCGCGACGGAGGGGTCGCGCCGGTGCAGGAGGAACTCCCAGGAGTCCTGGAAGAAGGTGAGGCCGGAGCCGTAGCCGAGCAGGACCGCGGCGGCGGCCGCCATCGCGACGGCGAGCAGGACGAGGGCGGCGTTCCTGCTCAGCCGCTCAGGGTCTCGCGCGGCCACCCGTGATGCCGACGAAGGCGTGCCAGGCGGGCTTGGCGCGGAACTTCGGGCCGGCGCGGAAGAGCCCGACCGAGTCGCAGAAGGTGCACGAGCCCGGCAGGTCCTTCCAGGAGAACCAGTACGCGCTCTTCAGGTTGAGCCGCCGCGCGTTTTCGATCAGGTATCCGTAGGAGGCCTTCAGCTGCTTGACCTGGCCGCGGATCCCCTGCTCGAAGGCGACCTGTTTGAAGTTGTTCTGCGACCCCCAGCCGAGCTCGGTCAGGTAGAGCGCCGGTCGGTCGCGGTTTTCCCGCGCCACGGCGGTGAATTCCTCGATCATCCGCTCGAGGTCTTCGCTGTCGACCGCGTAGGGGTGGAGGTCGATGCCGTCGAAGCGGTTGCGGAAGCCGGGGATCGCGTAGAGGCGGTCGAGGTACGTCGTCGCCGACATCCCCTTACGGCCGGTCGCGGTCGGTTCGGCGAAGAGCCCGGCGAGGATCACCTTCGCCTTCGGGTCGACCGATTTGATCGCCTGGCTGGAGACGGTCACCAGCTTCGCGTAGGTCGAAGTGTTGACGGGGTAGGCGAAGTAGAAGAAGTTGGCCTCGTTCCAGATCTGCCACTCGCGGATCGGCATCGGGTTGGCGATCGCCGGTTCGTAGTTGGGGCCGACGCCGCCCTTTTCGTCCCAGAATTCGCCGCCCGGCCCGTAGCGGGCGACCGCGGCGCGCAGGAACGCGGCCCAGGCGTTGCGCACCCTGGGGCTCGCCACCGGCATCGTCGTTTCCTTGCGCACCGCCCATTTCGGCGGCGAGCCGATCGAGGGCAGGACGCGCATCCCGGCCCGCGTCGCCAGTTCCAGCGCCGCGTCGAAGCCGCCCCACTCATACGGGGCGTTCGGCCGCGGCTGGACGCCGGCCCAGGGCAGGGTGAGGCGGATGCTTTCGATTCCGCCTGCCTTCATGTAGCGATAGTCCTCGGGCCCGACCGGGGTCTGGGGGACGATCCCGAAGAAACCCTTCGGCGGGCGCGGCAGCGGTTTGGCCGAACCGGCCTGGCCGCCGAGCACGAGGGCGAGGAGCAGGCCGGCGAGCAGAGGTATTACGAGGAGGCGTCGTCTCATCGAGTCGAAAAAGGTAGCGATCGGGTCGGGTCGGAAAGTGTCGGCTCAGTAAGTCCCACCGAGCTTGCGGTGGTCCCAGGTGGCGGTGCGCAGGGCCGGAAAGCTGATCGCCACCCGTTTCGGCGCCTGCGCTTCCAGCGCCGCCTTGGCGTCCCCCTCGACAGTGGAGATCCCCTCGGCGTAGCGCACGGTCAGCTCCTCCGCGAACCCGAGAACGGTCTCGAAGTCGCGGTGGACCACCGCCTCGGACTCGATCATCGCCCCGCGCAGCTCCCCGTACTCATGCCCGGTCTCGACCAGCACCGTCGCCCGCGGGTCGCGTTCGAGGTTGCGGACCTTCTGCGATTTCGCGTAGGTCCAGATCCAGACGACCCCGTCGCGGGGGACGAACCAGAGCGGCATCGAGTGCGGCCAGCCGCGCGGGCCGAGGCTGGAGACGACGGCGACCCGCTCCGCCTGGAGCAGCTCCGACAGCTCGGCGTCGCTGAGCTTGATCTGGTCGCGCCTGCTCACGGCCTCAGCCTACGGGCTGGAAGGAACGGCGGTAAGCGGTCGGGGTCGTCGCCGTCGCGCGGCGGAAGTGGTCGCGCAGCGAAGCGGCGGTCCCGAAGCCCGAGCGCCAGGCGACCTCCTCGACCGGCAGGTCGGAGTCCTCGAGCAGCCTCCGCGCCTCGAGCACCCGCTGGGCGAGCAGCCACTGCAGGGGCGTCGTCCCCGTCTCCTCGCGGAAGCGGCGGGCAAAGGTGCGGGGGCTGAGGCCGGCCTGCCGCGACATCGCCGCGACGTCGAGCGGCTCCGAGAGTCGCTCCAGCGCCCAGCGCCTGGTCGGCTCCAGGGAGCCGCCGGAGGTCGGCACCTCGGGCCGGAAGAACTGCGCCTGGCCACCGTCGCGGTGCGGGGCCGCGACCATGTGGCGGGCGACGCGCTCGCCCACCGCGGCGCCGAAGTCGCGACGGACGACATGGAGGCTGAGGTCGATGCCGGCGCTGAGGCCAGCCGAGGTCAGCACCTCCCCCTCGTCGACGAAGAGCGCGTCGCGGTCGACGTCGACCGCCGGGAAGCGCTTTGCCAGCTCTCCCGCCCAGGCCCAGTGGGTGGCGGCGCGGCGGCCGTCGAGGACCCCCGCGTGGGCGAGGGCGAAAGCGCCGGTACAGACCGACATCAGCCGCCCACCGCGACGGGCGACGGCGCGGATCGCCGCCAGCGCCTCCTCCGGCGGCGGCTCGAGGATCCCGGCATAGCCGGGGACGACGACGGTGTCGGCCCGACCCAGAGCCGCGGGCCCGGCACTGGGGCTGACCTCGAAACCGCTGGTGGTGCAAACCGGCCCGCCGTGCGGCGTGCAGACGGAGACCTCGTAGAACGGCTCCCCACCGGGCTTGGCGGCGAGCATGAAGGCCTGCGCCGGAGCGGTGAGGTCGAAGGCGACGAGCCCGTCGAGACAGAGGACGGCGACGCGGTGCATGGCAGAAATCTAGCGAACATTGTCATTCCTGCCTCTGGCGAAAGGTGGCGCCAGGGGTCAACCTTGCCGCATGGAAATCGCACTGCTGCTCTACGACGGAATGGCCGCGCTCGACGCGGTGGGCCCCTACGAAGTGCTCCGCAACGTCCCCGGCTGGGAGATCCAGACGGTTGCCCCGAGGAAGGGCGAGGTCCGCGACGAACGCGGCACGATGGCTCTGGTTGCCGACGAGGCACTGGCCGAGGTGAGGGCGGCCGACATGGTGCTCGTCCCCGGCGGTCGTGGCAATCGCCCCCTGCTCGAGGACGAGGCGCTGCTCGAGTGGCTGCGCGAGATCGACCGGACGACGAAATGGACCACCTCCGTCTGCACCGGCTCGCTCCTGCTCGGCGCCGCCGGGCTGCTGGAGGGAAAGCGGGCGACGTCGAACTGGCTCGAGCTCGACGAGCTGCGTGCCTACGGCGCCGACCCCGTCGGCGGCCGCTTCGTCGAGGACGGCAAGGTCATCACCGCCGCCGGCGTCACCGCCGGGATCGACATGGCACTGCACCTCGTCTCCCGCGAGGTCGGGCCGGAGGTCGCCCAGGCGATCCAGCTCGGGATCGAGTACGACCCCGACCCGCCCTTCGACTCCGGGTCTCCCGAGAAGGCGCCGCCCGAGATCGTCGAGCTGGTCAGGTCCGTCGCCGCCAACTCAGCGACGTAGGACCCAGCACCACCTACGCCGAGGGGACCAGCTCCAGCTCCGACCACGGGCCCTCGCCGCACATCGGCTGGGTCCGGCCCTCCAGCCAGTCGACCTGGAGGTCGTCGTAGTGGGGGCTGGCGGGGTGCCCGGACTGGCCGGTGAACGACTGCCAGCGGGAGCGGTCGGGGTCGTTCGGGTCGGCGAGCATCCGCCAGCTCGGGGCCCAGACCGCGTTATAGGGGTCGTTCGGGTCGTAGGCGATCTGGCTGACCGTCTCCTGGGCGCCGCCGGCGCGGAGGCGGCGGTTGAGCAGGCGGTCGAAGAGGGGGTTGGCGTCGCCCAGGGGGTGCGGGAACTTCATCTCGTGGACGCGGCCCCAGCGCCAGGCCTCCGGGTCGGGGCCGAAGCGGTCGGCGAGGTCGTCGAGGGCGCCGGCCAGCGCCTCCAGCACGAGCTCGTCCCAGGGGCGGCCGATCAGCTCCTCGTCGCCTTCCTCCCAGAGCGCCATCAGATGGGAATGCCAACGCCAGGGCGAGGTGATGTGCGGGGTGAAGCCGTTGTCGGCGCGGTCGAGCCAGCGCTCGCAGAGGTCGCGGTCGCCGATCGCGCAGCGGGCGACTTCGCGCGCCAGGCGCAGCAGGAAGGCCTGGTAGATGGTGCCGGCGATCGTCTCCGGCCCCAGGCAGCCGTCCCAGCTGCGCAGCCGCTCTATCGCGCTGCGCTCGCGCTGGCCGCGCGGGTGCAGCCGCCCGAGCCGCGCCGCCGCCTCGATCCCCGGCAGCGAGAGGTTGTCGTTCTGGATCGCCTCGAAGCTCTCGAGGTCGTGCAGCTCGGTCTCCTCGATCAGCTGCTCGATCCGCTTGGCGCGGAACCCGTCGAGCCATTCGCTGGTGATGTGGTGCGGGTAGTCGTCACCGACGATGCGGTTGTTGGCGGTGACCAGGAAACCGCTCTCGGGGTCGACGACCTCCGGCAGCTCGTCGTAGGGCACGGTCCCGTCCCACTCGAACTCGCCGCTCCAGCCCGGCTTCGGCAGGTCCGGCGAGCCGCCGCTGCGGTTCGGCAGGCGGCCGATCAGCTTGTACCCGATCGAGCCGCTGCGGTCACCCCAGATCAGGTTCGAGGCCGGCGAGGTATGGCCCTCCAGCTTCGCCACGAGGTCGGGGCCGGAGGTGATCTCGAGCAGCTCGAACATCCCCTCGAAGGCCGTCGGTTCGGCCAGGGTCTGCCAGGCCAGCGCCAGCGGCTCCCCCTCGTCGGCGCCGAGCGCCTCGTTGACGATCGGTCCGTGGTGGGTCGCGCTGACCTCCAGCACGACCGGCTCGCTCCGGCCCTTGACGACGATCTCCTCGCGCTCGACCTCGAGCGGCCGCCACTCGTCTTCGAACAGGTAGCGGTCGCCCTCTACCCGCTCGACGAAGAGATCCTGGACGTCGGCCATGACGTTGGTGAAGGTCCAGCAGACGTCGTTGTTCTGGCCCATGTAGACGCCCGGCATCCCCGGCAGCGAGGCGCCGCGGACGAAGCGGTCGCCCTCGCGCAGCTCGATCTCGTACCAGATGCCCGGCATGCTCGGGGGCAGGTGCGGGTCGCCGGCGACGAGCGGCGTCCCGGTCGCCGAGCGGGCGCCGCTGACCGCCCAGTTGTTCGAGCCCGAGGCCTCGGTGGCGAGCCCGATCGAGCGCCGCACGGCGTCGATCTGCTCGACCAGTGGCATCCCTTCGCCGCTGAACGGGCTCTGGTCGACGACCGGGTTGCCGGCGGGGTAGACCGGGTCGAGCCGCGCCGCCAGCTCCGGGCCCAGCTCCCGCACCATGTCGGAGCGCAGGAGCTCCCGCTCCCAGTTGGTCGAGAGGCCGAAGGCGAGCAGCTTGCCGAGGCCGAGGATGTCCACCGGGCGCCAGGGGGCGAAGTTCTTTTGCCGCAGCACCCGCATCTCGAACGGCAGCGCGCGCGCGTCGCGGGCGGCGGCGTTGACGCCGGCGCAGAAGCGCTCGAGCTGGGCGCGCAGTCGCGGCTCGAGCGCAGCGGCCTCGCGCTCGGCGATCCGGTGGATTCCCAGGGTCCGCATCAGGCGGTCGACCGGCAGACCCTCCTCGCCGGCGATCTCGGCGACCCGGCCTTCGACCACCCGGCGATAGAAGTCCATCTGGAAGAGCCGGTCCTGGCCGTGGCAGTAGCCCTCGGCGAAGTAGAGGTCGCCGCGATCGCCGGCCTCGACGTGGGGCACGCCCCAGCGGTCGCGCCGCACCCGCACCTTGCCCTTCAACTCGGGGATCTCGATGGTCCCGCTCACCTTGGGCAGCGGTCGCCGCGCCAAGCGGTGCCAGAGAAGCGCCACGCCGGATGCAAGCAGGCCGGAACCAACCGCCCCCGCGAGTACGCCGACCCTTGCCGCCCGCTTCATTCGGTCAGGGTACTGGCTAGGCAGCCAGTCCGCCATGCTCAGCGGTCCTGGGCTTCGGCTGAGAGTTCAAATCCTCTGTCCGTCGCCGAGCAGCAGGGAACGGAGGTCGGCTGCAATCGACTCGGGTTCGTCATCGAGCTGGTTCCAAGTCAGCCGCGTGACCGAGTAACCGGCCACGCGGAGGGCACGGTCGCGTGCGCGGTCGTCGCGGAAGGCCGAGCGGGTGCCGTGTCCCTCCCAGCCGTCGAGCTCGACGATCTCTCTCGGGCCGGGCCAATGGCAGTCGACCACATACTGCTTTGAGCCGAGGGAGATCAGGTCGTTGAAGCGAGGCAACGGGAGATGGTACGCGCGGAGGAACGGGGTGAACCGCTCCTCCAGCTTGGTGCGCTTCCGGCCAGAAGGCTCTTCCGCGATGCGATTCAGGGCCGCTTGCACTTTCCGCGAACCTCTTCTCCCCGGATAGCGCTCGAGCAGGTGGGGAAGAGAGAGCCGGTCCCAGAGGTCGAGGAATTCCGCCTCCCGGATCATCGCGGTGACGGCGTCCAAGTCCGCGACCGCGGCGAGATCGAGGGTGGTGCGGGGAACCGAGGTCACCGGGATACCGTCCTCGATGACCCGCTCGTCCTCGGGCACCAGCGACAAATGACGGCAGATCGCCGTCGACGAGCGAGTCCGGTGCGGCACCGTGACGTCGCTCCGCGAGCGCCCGTTCGGTCTGATCCCCCAGAGCGCTGCCGCCGACCAATGACTGAGCAGGGCATTCGGTCCCGAAGCGAGCACAGCCGCCAGCCAACGAGCAGAGCGGTCAAGCAGTTGAGGCGGCCCGATCGAGTACACCCCCGCGTGCACCCGATGAAGGCGGCCGACCCGGATCCGCCAGGCAATCTCCCCCCGGCTCCATCCCTCGTCCATCAGCTGCCGCCGTGCCACGACACCGTGCTGGGCGCGAGCGAACTCCGAGATTGGCCGATCGTCGCCGCGAGTCCGCGAAAAGGCGCGTACAGCAGGTACTTTTGCGGACTCGTGCTCCACCCCTCAAGCGTGGCGAGTTGGGACGCACGTGTGGCGCGCACGGTGTGCCAATTCGGTCCGCTCGGTGCGCCGCAAACCTGACTTCGCGGTGGGAAGCGCCCTGCCGCTCGAACTACTCGCGCAGATCCTCCGGCAGGCGCCCTTCGCCCTCGAGCTTTTCGAGGTGGGCCTCCATCGCCATCGCCGCCATCGGCAGCAGCTCGATCGGGATGTCGTCCCAGGCGATCGCCAGCAACTCGGCCCGCGAGCGCTCCCCCTGCTCAAGCGCGGCGAGCAGGCGCCGCTCGCGCATCAGGCGGTGCTCTACGTAATCGGCGAGCTTGGCCGCCGGGTCGGTGACCCAGGGGCCGTGGCCGGGAGCGATCAGCTCGATCTCCTCCGCCTGCAGGAGGGCGAGGGAGTCCATGAAGGCGGCGAGCGAGTTGCCACCGGGCGGGACGATCGTCGAGCCGAGTCCGAGGACGAGGTCGCCGCTGAAGCAGACGCCGGTTTCGGTCAGGAAGCAGACGTGGTCCTCGGCGTGGCCGGGGGTGGCGAGGACGCGCAGGCCGGCATGGACCTCTCCCCCCTGCGGCAGGACGACCTCGGCTTCGAGCTGGTCCGCCCCGGCTGTGTGGTCGCCGTGGGAGTGGGTCAGCAGCACGAGCCCTATCCCGCCCCGGTCCCCGGCCGCGGCGCGGATCGCCTCCAGGTGTCCCGGGTCCTCGGAGCCGGGGTCGATCACCGTGCAGGGATCGCTCCCGAAGAGGTAGGTGTTGGTCCCTTCCAGAGTCATCGGCCCCGGGTTGGGGGCGACGATCTTCAGGACCTCGGGGTGACCCGGCGCCTCGCTCAGTTGGAGGCTGCCTCGACCTCTTTGGCGATCGCCTCGCGCGCGTCGGGCGGCTCGAGCACGACCAGGTCACCGGCGCCGCGGAGGATCTCGCGGACCAGCCAGGGCTTGCCGGCGTAGGGCAGCTCGACGACGACGGCCCCATCGGCCAGCTCCTCGACCACGGTCCGCTCCTCGCGCAGCCAGCGCGCCCGCTCGGGCGAGACCCAGACGCGGGCGACCTCGGCGGTCGGCACCTCGCCGTGCGTCATCCAGCCCTCGACGCCGGCGAACTCCTCTACTTCTGGCCGCGGCTCGAACTTCTCTTCGGAGAGGCGCCCCTCCTTGACCCGGTCGAGCTTGAAGTGGCGGACACCTTCTTTGGTCAGGTCGTAGCACTCGACGTACCAGCCCTCTTTGCCGTTCTCCAGCCGGTAGGGCTCGACCCGGCGCTCGGTGAACTGGTCCTCGTTCTCCTTGTAATAGGAGAGCTCGAGCACGCGGCTCTCGGCGATCGCCTCGTTGACGAGGCGGGCGATCTCGGCGTCGCCGCCGCCGGCCGAGGCGATCTCCAGGCCCTCCTCGGAGGGGTCGTGGCCGAGCGCTTTGACGATTTTCCCCCGCGCGGTCTGCAGGTCGGACTGCGGCAGGTGGTCGCCGAAGAGGTCGATCGCCGCCACCAGTGCCTTCGCCTCCAGCGGCAGCAGCCGGGCCGGGCGGGCGAAGTTGTCGCCGTAGGGCTGCGAGTCGACCTCGATCTCGTCGCCGAGGATTTCCGCGTAGAGGACGTAGGTGCCACCGCCGAAGTTGACGACGTTGAGCAGCTCGATGTCCTCGCGCAGCTCCTCCGCGGTCAGTTCCAGGCGCTCCCGCAGCTCGATGACCTGCAGCCGCTCGCCCTTTTTCGCCGCTTCGATCAGCATCCCGGCGAGGGTGACGAGGCGGGCGAAGCGCTCGGGGCGGATCGCCGCCTCGCCGCGGCCGTTGGAGCGGGTGCGCTTCGGCTGCTCTTCGAGCGGGCGGTCGACCACTTTCGCCGGCCGGAACCCGTTCTCGTGGCGCTCGAGCAGCAGCCCGCGGCGCTTCTCGGCCTCCTCGCGAAGGTCGTCGGGCGCCAGCACCTGGGCGTTCTGCCGCCAGCGCAGGACCCAGGCGATCAGCTCGCGCTCGGACGCATAGGAGGTCTCGAAGACGCGGCCCTTCCCAGGAGCGCCGTCGGACTTCTTCGCGTTGCGGAGCTCCCCGTAGGTTCCATAGTCGCGCTCGATCAGCCAGGCGATCCGCTCGCGGATGAAGATCTTCGCCGTCCCCTTCGTCTCGCCCAGTTGCCAGTCGGCGCGGCTGCCGTAGTCGCGGCGGTCGAAGTCCACGGGGGGCGAGAAGTCGTGCTCGGCCTTGGAGGCGTAGCCGACCTTGCCCTGGATCCGCGAGAGGCGGAAGACCCGCACCGCGTCGCGCTCGTGAGAGTGGCCGATCAAGTAGAACTGCCCGCCGCGGAAGACCAGGTGGAAGGGGTCGACCTTGCGCTTTTGGGTATCGCCCCGCTCCATCGTGTAGTAGGTGAACTCGATCGTCTTACGGCGGCTGATGGCGGTCTCGATCTTGGACAGCCGCTGGGAGAGGTCGCGGCCGCCGGCGGAGGCGGTCATCGCCATCTCGACCGGCGCGCGCTCGCCCTCGGCCAGCGGGTTCGGGTGGCCCCAGGCGACCTGCTGCAGGGCCAGCCGCAGCGGCTCGGCGTAGGCGAAGCCGCCGTCGGTGAGCAGCATCAGCGCCGTTGAGAGCGCCGCCAGCTCGTCGTCGGAGAAGGAGATCGGGTCGAGGTAGAAGTTCTCCGGCGGCAGCGAGTAGAGCTCGGCCTCGAAGAACCCCTCGCCCGGCTTCTCGACCCCGAGTTGGATCCCGAGGCTCTCGAGCTCGGCGCGATCGGCGTAGAAACGGCGCGCGAAAGCGTCGTCGTTCATGTCGCTGTAGCCCTCCACCTCCCGCTTGATCTCGAGGGCCGAAACCGGCCTCCCCTGAGCCATCAGGAACGAGATCAACGAGAGCTGGCGAATTAGCTTCTCGGTGTCCTTCGCCACTGGTCGGCAGGATAGTCTCCGAGCGGCTCATGGACGTTCTCCGAAACCTCTTCGGCAACCTAAGCGCGGGCATTATCCGGCTTTTGGTGACCGTCGGAATCCTCGCAGCGGTCTATTTCTTCATCGTCAAGCCGACCCTGGAGACGACCGAGAAGATCAGCAACGAAGTCAACGTCAACGTCCAGAAGGGCTTCCAGCAGAGCGATCTGGGCGACATCAACAAGACGATCGACGACGTCAACCGCCGGGTCCAGCGCGAAGTCAGGCAGTCACTGCGCCAGTCGCAGCGGCAGGGCAACGCCGACCAGCTGATCCGCTGCATCCAGCGGGCGAATCAGAACGTCAACAGGATCCAGCGCTGCAGCGAGCGCTTCCAGTAGCGAGCGTCAGCCGAAGACATCGGTGCCGATCAAGCCGGCGATGATCATGCAGGTCCCCGCCCACATGGTCCGATTGAGCGAGAAGTAAGCGTCTTCCAGTCTTACGAGGCGCTTGTCGACGTCATCGAAGCGCTCACCGAACCGGGCTTCCATCCGCTCGAAGCCTTCCCTCATCTCGGTCTTGAGATCTGCGAAGCCCCGATCGACCTTCTCGTTCAGGTCGTCGATCCGCTCGTCCGTCCATCCCTCCCTGGGGCTCATCATCACTGCCATGAGCATAGCGTAACTGATTGTCTACAGCAACGCTTTGTCTTCAGGCGGCACGCTGGGCGAAGAACGCCGAGCCCGAGAGAGCCCGGTCGAAGCCCGACCAGACCTCGCCGGCGGGGAGCTGGCGCTCCAGTCGGTCGAAGCTGCCGAGGCGGCCGCCGAGGTTGTCGATCATGTGGACGAGGACGGCCTCGCGGGTGGCGGGGACGACCGGGGAACCGTGTTCAAGCGAGCCGTGGTGGCTGAGGATGATGTGGAGGACGCACTGGGCGAGGTGGGGGTCGAACCCCGGCAGATCCTCGATCGCCCGGCGCACCGTGTAGTAGCCGAGCGGGATCTCGCCCTGCAGGCGGCCGGCGTCGGTGAGGTCGATCGCCAGCGGGTCGTCGTTGTAGGCAACGCACTTGCCGATGTCGTGCAGGAGGGCGCCGGTGACGGCGACCTCGCGGTCGATCCCCGGGAAGAAGTTGGCCGCGGCGGAGACCGCCTGGGCGACCGAGAGCGTGTGCTCTAGCAGCCCGTGGCGGTAGGCCTGGTGGTAGGTCTTCGCCGCCGGCGCGTCGCGGAAGCGGCGCCAGGTCTCGGAGTCCTCGCCGAAGAAGTGTTCGAGCAGGTCGCGCAGCTGTGGGCTCTGGACCGTCGCCAGCAGTTCGCGCAGTTCGCCCTCGAGCTGCTCCGCGGAGACATCGGACTCGGCGGCCAGGTCCTCGGTCGCGTACTCGTGGTCCTCGGCCTCCCGCAGGGCGCCGATCTTGATCTTCGCCCCCCAGCGCTCGCTGACCTCGAAGACGCCGGTGACGTGGACCGGGGAACCGGTGCAGCAGAGGGCGTAGAGGGCCTCGGCCTCCTCCCAGCAGACCGCCTCGGCGGTGCCGGTTGCGTCGCCGACCGAGAGGCGCAGCCACGGCTCGCCGTTGCGCTTGCGCCGCAGCTCCCGCTCCCGCACGGCGAAGACGCCGGCAACGCGCTGGCCGTCCTCGAAATCGCGCAGAGGCACTCGGATGGTGGGCTCCGGCGGGGTCTCGACGACCGCGGGCTCGACCTCGGCGAACGCCTCGATCTGCGTCTGCTCGCTCATCGTTTCTCCAAGGTAGAGACGGGGGCGGACGCGCCTGTCAGCCCCCAGCGCTAGGAGATCTGGAAGCCGGCGTAGGTGAGCAGGAAGCCGCCGAGTGCGAAGAACCCGTAGAGCATGGTCCGCTGCATCGACTTGAGGTCGCCACGCAGCTCTTTGAGTTCGTCCCTGAGCCCTCCGCTGGTCTCTTTCATATCGCCGCGGAGCTGACCGATCTCCAATTTCATATCGCCGCGGAGCTGACCGACCTCCGACTTGATCTCGCCCCGAATCTCACGTACATCCGCTTCGACGTTCTGGAAGCGCGAATCGATGCGGCGGAATTCAGCCGAGACATCGTCGAGACGCTTGTCCACCAGCTCGAACCGCCCGTCGACGAGCTCGAAGCGCTCGTCGACCAGATCGAAGCGCTCCTCCATCCGATCCGTCAAGCGGCGGAGCTCGCCTGCTGTGGACATCTCCTCCATCGTCTGCATGAGCATAGCGAAATGTATCGTCTACAGCAGACAGAACCTTTCTGGTGTGGCGGGGGTCACTTAGGCTGGGTAGATGCTTGGCGCCAGCCGAGAGATCGCGGCGGCCATCGGCGCCCTCGCTGCCTATACCTCCACCGTGCTCCCACAGGTGCGGCGGGAGCTGCGGCGGTGGGGGCCACTGCCGCGAGAGAAGGTGAAGAATGCGGAGGCGGTTGCCGTCCTCACCACCCTTGCTCCGCCAAGAGCCCGAGGGACCGTCGTCCGGGCGATCCTCGCTCTCCAGGTCGCGATCGACCTCCGCGACGAGCTCGAAGAGGCGGGCGGAGGTGGCGCGGAGGTGGCCGCGCGGATCGAGAAACTCGAGACCGAGTGGCGGGATGAGGTCGCGAGCCTCCCGGCCCATGACGCCGTCCTCCCCCAGCTCGAGCGCGCGGTCGAGCGCTGCGCACAGGGTCAGCTCCGGACTCACCGCGCCGCCGGCGAGGGCGCCGAGCCTCTGCGGGATTGGGCTTCGGGCCTCGATGCTCCGGCCGAGTACCGCTGGTGGGAGGTGGCGGCAGGTGCCAGCTCCTCGGTGGCCGCGCACGCGCTGATCGCCGCCGCGGCCGATCCGGATACGAGCACCGAGACCGCGGCGCTGATCGATGCCGCCTACCAGCCGCCGATCGGCGCCCTCACCGTCTTCCTCGACGACCTCGTCGACCGCGACGAGGATCGTGCCAACGGCGAGCACAACTACCTCGCCTACTACGAGAGCTCAGAGGCGGCCGCCGACCGTCTCAGCTCGATCGCAAGCCGCGCCGAGACGTTGATCGACCCGCTGCCGCGCTCCGGCCGCCATCGCGCGATCCTCGCCGGCGTCGCCGGCTTCTACCTCAGCGCCCCGGCGGCGGGGACGCCCTATGCGCGGCCGATCCGCAAGCGTCTGCTGGAGACGCTTGGCCCTGGCGCGCGGCTGCTCGCCGGCTTCGTGCGCATTCGCCGCCTCGGAGAACGCAAACGGCCCGAGCAAGCGGGGAACTCGCCCGGGCTATGAGTTTGCGTGGAGCCCGTGCCGCTCAGGGTGGGCGGGACGAGCCCGGAGTGCCGCTGCCGACCAGGGTGACCGGCAGTCGGGACCTAATAAGAACATATACGGACCACCAGGTCAAGATCGATCGGCGCTATTTGGCCACCTGGTTGGCCCATTTCTTCGCCTCGGCGAACCCCAGGTAGGGAAGCAGCACCAGCAGCACCAGCTCGGGACGAAGCTCTTCGAGCCGGTCCTGGCGGCCGATCCGCAGATGGTCGCCGACGAGGCCGACCATCCCCGCCACCAGCGCCTCGTCGGTGGCCCCCGGGAGGCGGCTGTCCGTTGGTGCCCTGGCTCGCAGGAAGCCCGTCAGACGGGCAATGACGCTTTCGTAACGCCGCAGCGTGTCGGACCCGCCAGGAGCGTCGAGGGCGAGGGTCTCGGCGACCTCCGGATGGGCGATCGCGTAGTCGACCCCGGCGCAGATCCCGGCGGCGATCGACGCCGGCCACTCCTCCTCGGCGCCGCAGCTGTCGAGAATCGCTGTTTCCAGATCCGCGAGCGCGAGCGGGAACTCCATTGAATTAGAACACTAACAGACCGAAAGGACCCTAGTGGCGGGTCAGCGAGCTTGGCAGGTCCGGGCGATTCCCTTGCTGATGCGGCGGCCGTCGGCGAGGGTGAAGGTGGCTTTCGCGAAGGAGAAGATGCCGAAGGGTATCCGCCTCGGTAGCGGGCAGGAGGCGCTGATGTAACTGCGCTCGCGGCCGTGGAAGGTGTAGCGGCGGTGGAAGCTCATTTCGAAGCGGGCGAAGCGGGGCCACGGTCCCAGGTTGGGTGGCAGATGGGCCGTCAGGACGGTCCCGAACTTGCCGGGGCGAAGGTGGATCAGGAACGGCAGGACGACGACGGTGGGCGGTCGCAGGGCGAGGCCGTGGACGATCACAGCCCGCTGGCCGTGGACCTTGCCGTTGAAGGCCAGCAGGCGGGCGTGAACGGCAAATGCCGGCTGAGAAGGGATCTTCACCTGGGCCACCATCTGGCCGCTGCCGATCAGCGCCGGCTGGCAGGCCTCGAGCGCCTTGGCGGTGGTGGTGTTGCGCAGGCGCCGAGCCGTACAGGTCGGCAACCCTCGGGTGGTGATCGCTCCCTGCCCGGGAATTCCGAGTTCGACCCGCGTCACCCGCGGCAGGGTGCTCGAGTCGGTGGTCTGTAACCCGGCCTTCAACTGCACCGAGACCGGCGCCGGTCGGTCCCGCGGCAGCGCCTGCGGCGCGAACCCCCCGTCGAGGGTGACGATCAGGTTGCCGCGCTGGGCCCGCTCGCCGCTGGCGGTCGCCGCCGTCAGGGCGACCAGGACCACCAGAGCGAGGAGCAGCCGTTTCATCTCATCCGTATCTGGAGAATTCGAAGCTGCACCAGTTGAAGCCGAAGGCGAGGACGACGTTGTTGGCCTGGTTGCCGGTGTGGATGAAGCGCTGGATCAACCGCAGCGCCTTGGTCGGGTGGTCCTGGCGCAGCTGAACGGTGATCTGGCCCAGATAGTCCTCCTGGCGCTTCAGGTAGGTGAACCACTTGCTCAGCCGTTCGGTGTCGGCGGCAGGGCGCGGCTCGGCGGAGATCTCCTCCACGTTGCCGCCGAAGATCGTGGTCGCCTTGGCGAACTTCTTCGCCGCGGCGTCGAACCGTTCGGCCTTGATGTCGACGCGCGCGCCCTTCATCGCCCGCTGGGTCGCTTCGGCGTCGGGCTTGCAGATCTTCTCCAGCCCGGCGACGTATTCGTCGCGGGTCGGCGCTTCCGCCGCCGGGGCGATGGCGGCGGCAACCAGGAACGCCGCCTGGAACAGCGTGATCGCGATCGTCTTTCTATGCACTGTTCGTCCTCGTTTCTGGCATCAGCACATTACGGCGGGGAAGGATTCGGTCCAGCACCGGCGGCACGTGCCAGACCCGGTCGCCGAGCAGCAGCATCAGCGCCGGCAGCAGCACGATCCGCACCACGGTCGCGTCGAGCAGGATCGCCACCGTCAGCCCCACCCCCATCTGGCTCACGGTCGCGATCGGCGCGGCGGCGAAGGAGACGAAGACGGCGGCCATGATCGCGGCGGCGCCGGTGATCACGCCCGCGGTCTTCTCGAGCCCGAAGGAGATCGCGGCGCGGTTGTCGCCGTCGAGCTCGTAGCGCTCGCGCATCCGCGCCAGGAGGAAGACCGCATAGTCGATCGAGAGCCCGAAGGTGACGCCGAAGATCGCGCCCGCGCCGACGGTGTCGATGTAGGGGTGGCCGCCGAGGGGGTAACCGGCGGGGATCTGGCAGACCAGTGCCATCACCCCGATCGCCGCCGCCACCGAGGCGAGGTTGAGGCAGACCGTCAGCAGCGCCAGCAGCGGCGCCCGCAAGACGACGATCAGGGCCAGCAGGGTGAAGAGGACGAAGGCGCCGATCACCAGCGGCAGTCGCGCTTCGGTCGCTTCGCCGTAGGTGTTGAGAGTGGCGGCGCCGCCGGTGACCCCGGTCTCCAGGCCGCTCGCGGCCGCCAGCTGCCGGGCGTCTTCGTCGAGCCGCTCGCCGACCCGGCGCGAGCCGTCGCTGTTGAACGGGAAGTCGGAGACGACGAGCATCCGCGCCGCCTGGCCGCCGCCCTCGACGCTGATCGCCTCGCCGGCTTCGGCGCGCCGCCGCGCTGGGGCGCCGTCGAGGGCGGAGAGGACGAAGTAGCCGGAGTCGAAGAGGCCGGGCGACTGGCGCCGCAGCTCTTCGGCGCCGAGCGCCAGCGGCGTCGCCACCGCGCTGATCCGGCGGCCGGCGCTCGCCAGCCTCGTCTGCAGCGGATAGGCGCGGCGAAAGCCTTCGGAGAGGCCGCTCTGCAGGGCCCCCGCCCCGCCCTGCAGTTCGACCAGGCCGCCGGCGAGCCGTTCGGCGCCGCCGCCAAGGCGACCGAGCCCGCTGCTGAGCCCGCCGGTCGCGTCGGCCAGCTTCCCGACACCTGCTTCGAGGCGCTTGCCGCCGGGGACGAGCCGGTTCATGCCGCCGTTGACCACCTGGGCGAGATCGCGCAGCCGCCGCACTTCGTTGCGGTTGGCGGCGACGGTGCGGGCGAGGACCCGGGCCTGGTTGGCAAGCGGCTGCAGCGAGGGATCCGTCGCCGCGGCATGTTCGAGCTGGCGGGCGAGCTTGCGCGCGCGGGCCTGCTCGCCGCCGCGCAGCCGTGGCACCAGCGAGCGCAGGCCGAGGGTGAGGCCGAGCGTCCCGGCCGAGAGTTCCCGCTGGCCCTTGGCGAGGCGCTTGCTGCCGTCCTGCAGGCGGGCGATCGCCCCCGTCGCTTCTTCGCCCTTGCCAGCGGCGCGCTTCAGCTCGGAGGCGATCAGCCCCGCCCCGGCGGCGGCCCGTTCGGAGCCCTCGGCGAGCAGGCCGCTGCCCTCCGCCCCTGCGGCGATCCCGGCTCGCAGCTCGGACACCGCGCCGGCGGCGCGGCGCAGGCCGGGGCCGAGCTTCTCGATCTGCGCCGGTCCTTCGGCGCCGTCGGCGGTCAGCTTGTCGCCGAGCGAGCGCAGCGGCCCGGTGCGGCGGGCGATCGGGCCGGGACCGATCACGGTCCGCACCCCCGGCTGGTCGGCGATCCGCCGCTGCCAGCGGGCGAGCTGGGCAAGGTGTTCCTGATCGGTGATCGGGCCGCGGTCGGTGGCGGCGACGAGGACGAAGGGCGCCTCCCAGCCGGGTCCGACGGCACGGTCGATCGTCTCGGCATCCTGGCGCGCTTGGTTCGAGGTCGGCAGCTCGTCGATCCCCGGGGCGCCGGTGGTGAAGGCGAGGACCGGCAGGGTGAGGAGAACGAGGGGGATGGCGACGAGGCAGGCGGCCCGGGCCGGCTTGCGCAGCGCCGCCCCCGCGAGGGCGGCGACCGTCGAGCGCTGTCCGCCTCGCGGTGCCGGCCCGATCCGGCCGGCGTTGATCCGCGGCCCGAGCAGCCCCAGCAGCGGCGGCACGGCAAGGGTCGAGATGACGACGCTGATCACGGTCACCACCGCGGTCGCGGTCGCCAGCGAGAGCAGCAGCGAGCCCGGCTGCAGGAAGGCCGAGAAGACGAGGGCGACGACCAGGGTGAGGCCGGCGAAGAGGGTGGTGCGCCCGGCGCTCGCGCGCGTCGCGGCGGCCGCTCGCCAGGGATCGGGGTCGTTCTCCATCTCCTCCCGGAAGCGGGAGACGATCAGCAGCGAGTAGTCGACGCCGAGGGCGAGACCCATCATCGTGCAGACGACCAGCGATAGCGCGTCGATCGTCATCGCCCCGGAGAGCAGCGAGAGCACGCCGCGCCCGGCGAAGACGGTGAGGGCGCCGAAGGCGAGCGGGATCGCCGCCGCGACCAGCGAGCGGAAGACGAGCAGGAGGACGAGGATCAGCAGCGGCGCCGCGACCAGCTCGGCCCGCTCGGTCGCGCCGAGCGATTCGTCCTGGAGGGCGCGGGCGACGGTGGCGAACCCGGACTGGGTGGCGACGACCGGCGGCTGCACGCCCTCCTCGACCGTCGCGTTCAAGTCCGGCGCGACCTCCCGCATCGCGGTGCTCAGCGGTACGTGATAGTCAACTAACACCAGGGCCTTGCGCGGAGCCGGGCGCAGGGCCCGGAGGCTGCCCCGGTCCCAGGGCGAGAGGACCGTCGCCGCCTCTTCCCCCCGCAGCTCGGCGACCAGCGCGGGGCCCTGGCGGTCGAGCGCGGGCGCGGGACCGCGCAGCAGGATCGCGAATGGTGACGAATCGCCGAAGTGGCTCTGCGCCAGGTTTTCACCATTCGATGCAGGGGTCCCCGGAATCTCGAGCGAAAACGGCGAGAGATCGTCCTCCACGCCCAAGCCGACGACCCCCAGCGCCAGGCAGGACAGAACGACGGCCGCAAAACCGATCAGGGCACGGCGGCGCTTCACCTACGGGTTCCCTCCCCCATTGGACGCCGAGTCTAGGGGAGACCCGGCACCCGGGTGGTACATCTCTGTCCTTGTCTTCGGCCTGCCTACCCGTTGAGCATCCGCTCGGTCTCAGCGACGAACCGTCCGGCTCCCTCGACGTAGTGTCGGGCCAACTGCTCGCTGTGCTTGGCCGCTTCGTAATCGCCCTCCTCGCGGGCAGTCTGCGCGTGCTGGGCGAGGGTGAAGAGGTCGTCGTCGAAGGCATCGGTAAGCACGTAACGCTCGCGGAAGAGCATCCAGGTGCCCCTGTGGGTTCGGGCATTTTCCTCGTCCTCTGAAAGCGCGGCACGGGCCGCGTTGAGCATCGCGTAGTAGGCGATGCTGATGGCGACGGTGAAATGCCCTGCCTCGAAGGCCTCCTGGGAAACCGTGAGACGTTCTCGGGCTTGGGAGAAGTACTCCTCAGACCGAGGACTCACTCGACCACCCCTCCCTCTCCGATTTCCTCCAGCGAGTCGCCCACCAGCACCACCTTGTCACGATCGACCTCCTGGATGAAGAAGCTGCGGATCTCGCGCCGGTCGCGCAGCCACTCGGCGTCATAGACGAGCACCGAGTACCAGACGGGGTCGTCGCCCTCGGCGTCGGCGGCTTCATTGGCGAGCCGGACGCTGTTTTCGTGCATCGCGTCCCAGTCGGCGGCAGCGGGATCGACGACGACCATCAGGTCGACATCCGAACGGCGATCATGATGGGTCTCTTCGAGATCGGCCTCTCCCCTCGCCCGCGATCCGTAGAGCCAGACCGCGAGTAGCTGGTCGCCCAGCTCCTGCTCGAGCAAGGCCAGCAGGTGTTTCACCACCCGCCGCTCGGTCTCGGTGAGCTGTGCCTCCCTCAGTGCCTCCGGATGGTGCGTGACCACCCCCTCAGGATAGGCAGCCCTAGCGGCGGGACTTGCCGCCGCAGCTCGTCCCCAGCTTCAGGTTCGAGTTGGCGGTCTTGCCGTTCTGCCCGGTCATCTGCACCTTCGCCTTGGGGGTGAAGGAGCAGAGGTTTTCGGAGTTCTCGAGCAGGCCCTTCTTGCCGCCGGAGAGCTTGAGGACGAACTTCGTGACCGGGGCGTCGGGGACGTTCGCAAAGCGGGTCCGCACGCCGCCTGACTTGGCGGTGTCGATGAAGCCGACCAGGGTGACGTGGATCTGCCCCTCGAGGTCGGCGACCAGGTCAGGTAGTTCCCTGTCGCCGCCGTTGGAGCGGAAGTAGACAGGGCCGCTCAGCGGCTTGTCGAGCAGCGGCGTGTAGGCGGTCGCCTGGCCGAGGATCGAGCTCGCCGGGCAGGCGTTCGCGTTGAACTGGACCCTGGTGCAGGGGTTGTTGATGTGGGCGTTGTCGATGAACATCGCCGGCGGCAGGACGACGGTGGTCTTGGCGATGTTGGCCTCGCCCTTGGGCGCCTTCAGTACCGCCTTCACCGCCGGGTTGCCGGTGCGGTTCATCTTCCCCTTCAGGGAGAGGGCCAGCTTCGGCTTGAAGCCCAGTTCCTTGCAGCCCGAAGCCTGGAAGGGGCTGGAGGGAGTCGCGGTCTGCCCCGTGGCCGAGGTCAGGGTGCTGGTCACCTCCTGCGCCTTGCAGCTGGTCGGGTTGATCGTGAAGTCGGGCCTGTTGACTTCGACTCTGACGTCGCGGTAGGCGATCGGGATGCCCTGCAGGATCTGGGGCAGCGGATCGGAGACCGCGGTCACCTGGGCGGTGGTCGGGTCGATGTTCAGCGCGTTTCTGACCGTGACCGTGCCGAGGTCGAAGGGGCCGGCCTGGGCCGGGACTTTGACGACCATCGAGTAGGGGGCGCCCTTGTAGGGACCGGCGAGGTAGGCGGCCGTGGGGGCCCTGCCCGCTTCGGGCACGTAGAGCGGGGTCGGGCCCGAGCCCGCGCCGACGACGACCTTGCCGACCTGGCTCGCGGCCGGGCAGTCGCCGGTCGTCGCCTGCGCGTCGCCGCAGAGCGGGACGCCGGCGAGCTTGGCCAAAAGGCCCTCGGGCAGGGTCGCCTGGATCCGCGAGAGGCTAGGTTCGCCGTCGGCCCTCGTCACCCGCAGCGTGAATGGCGAGAAGCTGCCGCCGTGCGGATCGCCCGTGAACGTTTCGAGGCCGGGGCTGAACTGCCCGGCGGCGGCGCAGCCCTGGTCGACGGTGAACGGCGAATCGGAGGGAACCGGCTCGTCAGAAGCCCAGCTCGTGAACTCGGTGTGGATGTTGTAGGTGCCGCAGGTCCGGGGGGTCGAAAGCGCCGCCCGCGGGCCGCCGCTGAGCTGCAGGTGCAGATCGGAGAACGGCAGCTGGGGGTTGTCGTCGAAGACCGTCGTCATCTGGCCGGTGTTCGGGTCGACCTCGACCTTGCCCGGGAGCTTCAGCCAGAAGCCGGGGCCTTTGACGGCGATGTAGAGGGCCAGGAGGGAGTTGAAGGGGTTGTCGTTCTGGGCAGCCAGGTAGACCGAGCCCTGCAGCTGTTCGTTCAGCAGCGGCGTGTCGATCGTCACCGTGCCGAGCTTCGAGGCGTCCGGGCAGGTGGGGGCGTTGTTGTTGCCGATCCCGATCTGGGTCGAAGAGCAGGCGCCGAGCCCCTGCGCCGAGGACGCGTTGACCGTCACCCCCTCGGGGAAGGTCATCTCCACGCGCTTCAGTGCCGCGGTGGCGAGCGCGTCCGGGTCGTCGGACTGCGGCAGGACGATGTCGACATCGAGACCGCTGGGGGACTGGGCGAGGTGCGACTGCGGGTTGACCGTCGCGGTGGGCGCGAACGGGAGTTTCTGGCAGCCATCGAAGACGAAGGGCGTCCCGTCTTTGTCCGCGGTCAGGGTCTCGATGTCGAAGATGCCCGGGGTCTCCCAGGAATCTCCGCGTGCGGTGAATGCGATCGGCGCATCGGTGCAGGCGGTGGGGTTGGACATGAAGGCAACCGGCGGACTGCTGGGTTCCGCGCCGAAGCTGATTCCATTCCCCCGCTGCGCGTTATGGGCCGGGTCAGCAGGAACGCCCCACAGGGTGAGATCGACGGATTTGATCGCCTCGGCCTGGGAGATAGCAGCGGTTCCAGACGAGATCGCGTAGTCGGGCCCTGGGCCCACCCGCGGTTCAATGATGATGACGGCGCCGAAGGTATTGAAGCCGAAGCGCGCTGGGATATCGGAACCGTGCGGGAGGTTGAAGACGCCGGCTTCATGGGGCCCATTGGGGTTGCCGAAACCGGCTGAGATGACGTTAACGAAGCCGACCTGAGAGTCGAGGGGGCATTGAGAAACTCCACCGGCTGCTTGCAGATCGGGCATTTCGCATACCGGCGTTTGGGTGGGGTTGCCCAAGAGGCCGGGCGGAAGCTCGAGATCGACCGAGCGTGGTGCCTCGAGTGGGCCGTTCGCATCGAACGGGACCGAGAAGGTGAAGTTGAAATCGGCATGTTCCCCGGCCTGGCGCGAGAAGGAGCCGTCGGGGTGTTCGAGACCGACGTGGAGGTCGCCAAACTGAAAGTTCGCCTTGGCGCCCTGCACTGATGCCGACGCGAAGGCGCCGAACAAAATCAGCAGAGCGAGAAACGTCGCAGACAGGTTTCGCCTGGTGAGCCTCATGAGCGACCCCCCTTCTTCTTCGCGGCGGACTTCAAGGTGAGATGCACCGCCTTTGGATTTGCGTCACCGAAGCTGATCGAGAGGGTGATCGCCAGGGATCCCTTCTTGTTCAGCCGGGAGAGGGCGACCTTCGAGAGAGCGAAGGGGATGGCGATAGCGCCGGCCGCCTTGGCCTTCGCCGAGGCGCCAACGACCTTCTTCTGCGCTCCGCCGATCTTGGCAGTTCCGGTAAGGGTTACAGTCCCGGGGCGGCTCACCGTCAGCTTCAACCGCACCTTACCTCCCTTTGCCAGGGACCTTCGGTCTGCCGCCTTCAGCTTCTGCACCTTGCTGATGGCAAACGGAGCCGCAGCCTTACCACCAGCCTTGCTGGCCGGGAGGGGCGGCGGAGCGCCGATCGGGGAGCGGCATGATTCGCCTTCGCATGCAGGAGGCGCAACCGCTTCCTCGGAAAACCCACCCCCGACTCGGGCGTCGTAGAGATCGATCCCGTTGTCGATATCGCTCCTGATGAGTGGCTGATTCGTGGTGAAGAACACGTCGCTGGCGTTGGGGGTCGCGTCGCCGAAGTGCGCAACATAAGGACCACTGCCGGGGCTGATCAACGTCAGGTGGCCATCCTTGTACTGGTAGACGTCTGAAGTCGCGTTGTGGTCCTCGGCGACAAGGGGGTTCGTGGAGTCGAAGAACATCGTGCCTTCGTCGTTGACCACTTCGGGTGGGCGATTGCTGAGGGCCCGCACATTTAGTGGCACTGCTCCTTCATCGCCATGGGCGCTGCAGGAGACGCAGACCTCCTCTTCCTTCACCGCATCGTAGAGATGAACAGATCGGTCGCCCTCCCGGTAGGCCATGAAGTGGCCGCTTGGACTGACATATGCGTCCCGTGGGCAACACTCGAGATAGCGAAGAGGGGAGGGAGTCACTCGATGCGTTGCTCCTTCTCGCCACGCATATGCGCCAGGAGCCGGTCCTGACTGTTCGAAATAGATGGTTTTCCCGTCGTCGCCGACACCCCACACGTAAGCATTTGATCCCTGCGAGATATCCCCGGTGATCGACCCGGCGATGAACTCCAAGTCGTTTCCGCTCGTGTCATAGCGATAGAGGAACGGGCCGGATTCGCCCACGGGCGTGTCGTCCGTCAAAGGGGTAGCTGAGCGGAAGAACGCGTAGCGACCGTCCTTGCTGGCGCCGCTGAGGATTCCAGGGTGAACGATCGTCGTATCCTCACCCGACACTTCGCTGACTGAGATCGCAGTGGTCTGGCCGCCAGAGCGGCGGTAGACCCCACCCTCGCCATTGTTCAAGCTGAAGTAAACCGCCTCTCCGTCTTCGGAGGCAGTTCGAAACGTCCCCGGGTCCCCACCCCTGTCCGGCGGGCGGACTTCGCCAGTGGCAATCGCGTTCGTTCCCGGCAGACGCGACTCGACTTCAAGGCCTCCCTCGCGGGACCATTTATAGAGGGCCGCGGCGGAGGTGCCGCTACCGGCGAGCGGACTCGGGACAGTGAAGATCACCCAACTGAAATCGGGTGCGCCGACCAAATACGGCGTCCCGGCCTGGAGCCCTGCCAACGCGTTGTAGGAATCCGGCGAGCCGCCTACGAAGGTGTATGCGCCGGTCTCGAGATCCTTGATGTAGATGTTGCCGCCGCCTTCGTAGGGCCCATTCGGCCCAACCGGGGTCAGCGCCAGATTGCTGAGGACCATCGCCTGGGTGAAGTCAGGCGAGACCGCCTGGGTGACTGATTCGGTGGTTTTGGGGACGACTTTCTGCGGCGGGTCAAATGGTTGCCAGTCGAGCCAGCCATCCGGAGCGCGCCGGCTAATCACCCGGCTCTGCAAAACCGAGGCCTCGGCATTCGCCGGCGGTGCGCTCAAGGTATAGGCGACCGCGGAACCATCAGCAGAGGCTTGGAAGCCGAAAAACGGATTGATAGCCCCACCCATCTTTTGGGCGGGGCTCACCCGCTCGTACATACGGGTGACCCCAACGCCGGCGGTCGTGAAGGTCCGATCAGCGCCAACGGCCTCTCCGGCAGAGTTCTTGGCCACCAGCCGGTAGTGGTAGGTCGTGTTCGGTTGCAGGCCGGAGATCCCGCGGCTGAACGTACGCGGAGTCGGTTCGTTGCCGGCGATCGCTTCGGCTCCTGCGGGCGCATTGGTCCCGTAAGAGTTCGTCAAACCGTATTCGAAGTGGTAGGTCGTCTGATCGCCGAGGGTGTCGATCGTCCCGGTCAGTTCAGCCGCGGTTTCGGCGATTGAGATCGCCGAGCCGGTTTCCACTTCGGGCGGGCCGAGCAGAGTGTGGAAGGGCATCGAGCCGGAGGTTTTGGATATGACCGAGTTCGAGGCGACGAGGCGGACCAGGTAGTCGGCGTTTCCTTTCAGCCCGGTGAGGTCAGCTTCGACGGTGTCGGGTTCGTCGGTGACGGTCCGTTCCACCGGCACGTCTGCAGTTTTGAACTCGTCCGGCCAGGTCAGGCCGCCATCGGCCGATAGCTCGAAGTGGGCCACTGAGCCTTCAGGCGGGCCGGAGCCGGGGTCGACTTCGGCGCTCACGTGCGCAGACGTGACGTCGATGGCAGAGACGTGCGGCACTTCGACGCCGGGCACCGTCCCGGGAGCGTAGAAATTCAGACTGTTCCCGACATGCTCGTAGAGGGACCCCGAGGCGCTGACGACGATGCCGCGGCCGCCCCCACCCTGCGCCGGGGATATGCCTTCAAGGTCACCGGCGGGTGAGTAGGCCCGGAGCTCTTCCCCCACTGCGACCACGACGAGCGAGCGCGAGGCGTCGTAGGCGAGGCCGTGGAGCGCGCCCATTCCCGAGATCGTCCCGAGCAGGGTGCCGGTGCCACTGAAGTGGGTGATGTCGGGGCCTTCGGCCGGAACAACGTAGAAGCTGCCGTCGGGTGCCGTGACGATCCAAGCGGGATTGATCGAAGAAGTGGCGATGGTTCCCAGCGGCGTGCCGCTCGAGTCGTAGCGGCGAACGCCTTCGGCACCCGGGTCGGCGACGAGGAGGTCGCCCGTGGTGGGGTCGACGGCGATGCCCTCGCCCTGGGGGGTTTCTGCGAAGGCGGGATCGAGCGTGTAGGTAGGGGTGGGAGCCCCGTCTGATACGTAGCGCCTCACCGGTTCGCCAAATGCGCCGTCCGCATACACCGTGCCGTCGCTGGGGTCGACGGCGATGTTTCGCAACAAACCACCAACGGCTGAAAATTCCGTCAGCAGCGTTCCACCTTCTGGACTAGACGAATAGATTTTGGTGCTGCCCTGGTTTTCGTCGGCGGCGTAGATGTTGCCGCTACCGTCGACCGCCACCGGGGTGCGAGGTACTTCAATGAAAGTGCCTAGGCTTCCGAAGCTGCCTTTGAAGGCCCAGCCCGGACCAGCTTCGGGGGCAGCGCTCGCCACGGGCGCACCGATGCCGAGCAGCAGCGCCGCGGATAGCGCAAGCGTGGCGAGGAAACCGGCACCGAAGCGCCTGCCCCGGCGGTCGATCGATCCAGCGGATACTGCCCCTGCGTGGCGTCTCACTCGTCATCTCTCCTTGCTCTGACCGTCCGTTCCCGGTCCCCCGCTACTGCTTGGAGGACTCGGGCCCCTGGCCCGGTCTGTCTGCATAAACCCGCTCGCCTTCCCCGGCGAGCCCGTCGATGTAACCACAGGGTCCTATTGCTGTCAAGTTTGGGTCTTATCGCTGGCAGACCCGAAACACCGCTGTCTTGACCGCTTTGCTTCCCCAGCTATCGTGATCCGACCATGGCAGTGGACCCAGCCACGGAGAAGAGAGCGGCGATATTTCCGCGCCTGCCCCCCGGCCGGGGGGCGATGAGCCCTGAGGAGGTGGCTCGACATCAGCGCGGCCGGTTGCAGGCGGCGATGGTCGAGGCGGTGAAACTTCATGGCTACGCCGACACCACCCTGCGGGAGCTGCTCGGGCTCGCCGGCGTCTCCAAAGCCGCCTTCTACCAGCATTTCTCCGACAAACAGGAGTGCTTCCTCGCGACCTTCGACGAGATCATGGTCGAGGTGGGCAGGAGGGTGGGCGAGGCCTACCGCCAGCCGGGCGACCTGCGCGAGAAACTGGCGGCGGCGCTCACCGCCTTCATGGTCACGGCGGCGGAAGAGCCGGCGGCAGGTTCGCTGGCGGCGGTCGAGTCGCTGACCCTCGGGCGGGCCGGAGTCGAGCACCGCGAGCGCGCCTCTGCCGCCTTCGAGGCGATGATCGCGGCGAGCTTCGACCCCTCCCCCTCCATGCCACCCGTCTCGCCGCTGACAATCCGGGCGATCGTCGCCGGCATCCGCGGCATCGCCTACCGGCGTCTGCGCACGGGCCGGCAGGCAGAACTGCCGGACCTGGTCGACGAGCTGGTCGACTGGACGCTCGGCTACCAGCAGCCGCCCGGCAAGGAAGTGCTGGAGGCGATGGCGGCAGCGGAGAGGCCCCTGCCCTCCCCGGATGCCGAACCCGAAGACGGCCTGCTGCCCGGCTGGGAGGAGCCGCCTGACAGCAAACTCAGTCGACGCCGTCTCAGCCAACGCGAACGGATGGTCCGCGCCGCCGCGAGGGTCGTCGTCGAGCGCGGCTATGCGTCACTCAGCATCCCCGCGATATCCGCCGCCGCCGGTGTCTCCAACCAGACCTTCTACGAGCACTTCGGCAGCAAACGGGACGCCTTCCTCGCCGCCTTCGAAGAGCTTGCCGGCGAGGCCTCGGCGGAGATCGCAAAGGTGATGGACCGGGTTGAGCCGGGGCCGGCCCGAAAAGGGATCGCCGTGCGAGCCCTGCTCGAGCATGTTGCCGCCAACGAGCTCTTCGCCCAGCTCGCCTTCTTCGAGCTGCCGACCGCGGGCCCGCCCGCGATGGACCGCGCCGACCAGGTGCTCGACAGCTTCACCGCCCTGCTCGAGACCAGGACCAGCTCGCCGGGGGCGGGGGCAGAGGCGCCGACGGCGATCCGCGAAGCGGTCGGCAGCGGCATCTGGGCGGTGATCCAGCACGAGATCGCCCACGGACGCCGCGCCGGGCTGGGCCAGATCGCGCCGGCGATCGTCGCCCTGGCGCTGGTGCCGCTCGGCACCGACACCTAGACGGGTCCTCAGGCAGCGGCCACCCGCCGCGCCTCCTCCTCGCCCAGGTAGGGACTGAGCAGGACTTCGATCAGCTGCGGCTGCAGGCGTGAGATCTCCTCGGGGTCCTCGGCCAGCAGGTGCTCGCAGACGATCGAGACGGTGCCGCCGATCAGTGCCCGCTCGGTCGCCTCGGGGAGGCTGGCGGCGCGAGGGTAGAGGCGGCGACCGGTGCGGAGATAGGCGGCGAGGCGCGAGAGCGCGGTGTACTGGCGCTCGGCGGCGGCCAGGCTGGCGCTGGGGGCTTCGATCACGAAGAGGCGGGCGGTGGCGGCGGTCTCGACCAGGGTGGCGATCAGGGAGCTGACGGCCGCCTGGATCTGCTGCGGCCAGGGGGCGGTGGCGTCGCAGCCGGCTTCGATGTCCAGCCACAGGCGCCTGAAGAAGACCTGCTGGCCGGAGACCAGGGCCTGCTCGACCGAGGCGAAGTGCTCCTGGAAGCGGGAGACGGAAACGCCGGCGTAGCGGGCGACCGTGGCGATGTCCAGGCGCGAGTAGCCCTGTTCGGCCGCCGCTTTGGAGAAGGCCGCGATCAGGCGCTCGCGCTCGTCTCTTTCGCTGGGGGTCATCTCGGGATCGAAGGAGCGGGAAGGCGAACGGGCGCCGGAACTGGGGTGGTCCCGGCGCCCTGGGCTGCCTAGCTGAGGTGACGCCGCCCAGGGAGTAGCGGCAAGCACGTTTCGTACCCCTTCGGTCACCTCATTCTCCCGCCGTTTGTAAGCGGCGGGTTTGAGTGTAAGTTGTGGGTTCTAGCTTTGTCAAGAGAGGACCCGAGCGCGGAACTACCGTTTCTTGCCGCCCCCGCAGCCGATCTTCACCAGCGGGTTGGTGACCGAGCGCTTGCCGTTCTGCCCGGTGAACTCGGCCTTGGCCCGCGGCTTTGCCTTGCAGAGCTCCCTGTTGTTGACGAGCAGGCCCTTGTCGCCGCCCTGCATGGTGAGGACGAACTTGGAGACCGGCGCGTCGGGGACGGCCCAGAACGTGTTGCGGATCCTGCCGCCGGGGGAGTCGATCCGGCCCGCCAGGCCGACGTGGAGCTGCCCGTCGAGCGAGGCGACGAGGTCCGGCAGCGTGTGGTTGGAGCTGCGCAGGTAGACCGGGCCCTGCAATGGCTGGTCGAGCAGAGGCGTCCAGGCCTTGGCGTAGCCGTAGACCGAGCCTTTCGGGCACTGGTCCGCGGCGTACTGCACCCGCGTGCAGATGGTGCGGATGTGGGCGTTCTCGAGGTACTCGGTCTTCGGCAGCGTGACCACCGCCTTGCCGATGTTCGCCCCGCCCTTCGGCATCGTCAGCGTCGCCCTCAGCGCCGGGTGGGCCGAGCGGTTGGTGTCGCCCGTGAACTTCAGAGCCAGCTTCGGTTTGAAGCCGAGCGAGTCGCAGTCGGTGGCTTTGAAGCCGGCCGCCGGGGTGGCGGTCGCCCCGCCTGAGCCATGGATCGTCGACTCCACCTTCCTCAGGTCGCAGCCGGTGGGATTCTGGATGAACCCCGGCCGGTCGACTTCGACCCGGACGTCGCGGTAGGCGATCGGGATCCCCTGCAGGATCTGGGGAAGGGCGTCGGATTTGACCGAGGCCCGGGTGGTGACAGGGTCCACGTAGATGCCCGAGCGCACCGCGACCGTGCCGAGGTCGAAGGGCCCGGCCTGGGCCGGCACCTTGACCACGATGCTGTACGGCGCGCCCTTGTAGGGGCCCGCGAGGTAAGCCGCGGTCGGCGCTTTGCCGGCCTCGGGGACGTAGATCGGGTTCGGACCCGAGCCGGCTCCGACGGTCACCCTGCCGACCTGGCTGGCGGTGGGGCAATCGCCCGTGGCCGCAGCGGCATCGCCGCAGACCTGGACGCCGGCGAGCTTCGCCAGCAGCCCTTCGGGCAGCGTGACGTCGATCGCAGCGAGGTTCTGTTCGCCGTCCTGGCGGGTCACCTGCAGCATGAAGGAGGCGGAGCCGCCGGCGGTCAGGTCGGTGGTCCCGGCATCGAAGCCGGGATCGAAGCGGGATCCAGCGCCACAGCCTTGCTCGACCTTGAACATCGAGTCCGAGACGACCGGAACGTCGGGCTGCGCCCAGCTCCTGAACTCGGTACGGATCGTGTAGGTGCCGCACTCGCGCGGAGTGGACAGCGCCGCACGCGGGCCGTCCTTGAGCTGAACCTGCAGCTTCGAGTACGGCAGCTGCGGCGTGTCGTCGAAGACCGTCGTCAGCCGGCCGGTATCCGGGTCCAGTTCGGCCTTGCCCGGCACCTTCAGGTAGAAGCCGGGGCCCTTGACCGCGATATACAAAGCAAGCAGCGAGTCGAACGGATTTTCGTGCTGTCGCGCCAGGTAGATACTGCCCTGCAACTGGTCGGAGAGCACCGGGGTGTCGATCAGGACCGTGCCGAGCTTGGAGGAACCGGGGCACTGCGGCGCCTCGACCGAATCCAGGTCGATCTGTGCCTCAGAGCAGGCGCCGAGGCCCGCCGCCGAGGAGGGAGAAACGGTCATCCCCTCGGGGAAGGTCATCTTCACCCGGCGGACGTGCGCGGTCACGAGTTCTTTGGGTCCGTTCGACTGAGGCACCTCGAGGTCGAGGTCGAGCCCGGTCGGGCTCTCGGCGGAGTGCGACCGCGGCTGGACCGAGGCGCTCGGCGCGAACGGCAGTTTCTCGCAGCCGTCGAAGACGAACGGGGTGCCTTCGGAGTCCGCGGACAGGGTGCGGACGTCGAAGATTCCCGGATGCTCCCAGGAATCGCCTCTGACCGTGAACGATGCGGGGGTGTCGTCGCATGAGGTCGGAAGGCTGAGGAACGCCACCGGAGGTGCCGGTGACGGAACCGGGAACTGCTGTTCGTCGTCATCGCCGGTATTAGCGACGACGAAACCTCCATTTGGAGAGCGAAGGTAGTCATGGCTCGGATCGGCCGGAACACCCCAAAGGGTCAGGTTCACCCGCTCGAACGTCGCGCCCTGAGAGACGGCGGCGGTCCCCGAGGACACTCCGTAGTCTCCGGGTCGCACGTGCGCATCGATGAGCACGACCGCGTTGGAAACGTTCATCCCGAGGCGCGCCGCGACCTCCGGACCATGGGCGATGCTGTAAACGCCCCTGATCATGGGGTACTGGGTGGTGATCACACGAGCCACTCCCACCTGGGAGCCGATCGGGCATTGCGAAATTCCCACGCCCGGACTGGCCAGCTCGGCCGCCGTACAGGTGGGAATGCCGACGAGGTTGCCCACCATGCCCGGAGGGAGATCCACCTCGATGGAATGCACCGCCTCGGTCGGGCCGGGAGCCGGTTCCCCTCCGATTTCCGCTTCGGGGTCGAACGGCACCGAAAAGATCGTGCGGAAGTCCGCATGCGATCCGGCCTGCCTGGAGAACGAACCGTCGCTGCCGCCGATGTCGAACTTGACTTCCTCGAACTCGAGGTTCGCGCGCGCAGTGGACTCATGGATCGCTGACAGAGCGAACAGGGACAGCAGCAGGGCCAGCGTGCAAGTCGACAATCTCCTGACAGCGCTCATGACCGCGCTCCTTTCTCCCCGTGGGGAACTCGCAAGGTGAAGGACGCCTTCTTCGCGTCCGAATCGCCAAGCCGGACCGAGAGGGCCACGGTCAGCGTTCCCCTCGTCTCCAGTTCATCGAGGGCCGGCTTCGAAAGGGCGATGGGGATGCCGATCTGGCCGGCCTCTTTAGCCTTGGCCGAGGCCACCACCACTCTGCGCTCCTTGCCGTCGATCCGCGTCTTGCCGGTTACGGAAACCGTGCCCGGCGCATCGACACTGAGGCGAAGGGTGGCCTTCCCGCCCCTCGCCAGGGTCGCCCGCTGGCGCGCCGAAAGTTTCCTGAGACCAATGATCTTGCCGGAGCCACCCCGCGCGCCGGACGGGCGAGCGAGCTTCAGTCCCGGTGCCGCAGGTCCACCGCTGGCCGGACCCTGACACGCATCCCCCACGCACTCCGGCGAGCTGACCGGAGGCTCTGCCGGCGCGCCGGTGCGCGAGTCGTAGACGTCCACGGTTTCGTCGACGTCCCAGCTCACGATCCCCTCGTCAGTGGTGAAGAACACATGGCTGCCGTCGGGGGTCGCGTCGCTGAACTGCGCGCCAAAAGGAGCGTCGCCGGGGCTGATCAGAGTCAGGTTCCCATCCCGGTACCTGTAGACATCGTACGTCTGGTTGTGATCTGCCGCAATCAGTGGTGCGGTCGAATCGAAGTACATCGAACCATCATTGGTCACCACGCGGGGTTCGTAGTTGCTGAGCGTCCGCACGCCGGCCACCAGTCTCGCTTGTCCTACAGGCGCACCGTCGGCATCGCAGTTGACGCAAACCATTTCGTCGGCATCGGCGTCGTAAAGATTGATGGACTCGTTCCCACCTGGGTAGCCGAAATACCGTCCGTCGGGGCTGACAAACAACTGGGCTCCAAATTCGGTCCCCATATCGGGATGGTCGGCGGTTATTTCATGGACGACACCATTTCTCCAAACTTTGGTTCTAAAGAAGCTGTTGTAGTAGATCGTTCCACCGTCGTCAGAGATTCCCCACACTCGCCCTCTGTCGCCCGAGGTCGTGCGATCCAAGTACTCGAGATCGTCTTCCACCGAGTCGTACCGGTACAGGTTGGGAAAAGCGAAGTCCGACGGGCTATCTGACGTCAAGCGTGCCTCAGAGCGGAAGAACGCATAACGGCCGTCGCGGCTGACCCCATCGAGCACGCCGCCTCGAGGAGTGTCTGGATCTCCGGGAATCTCGGAGACCGAGATCGCGGTCGTCTGGCCATCAGAGCGCCGGTACACCCCGCTTTCGGCCATGAAGTAAACGGTGCTGCCGTCGTCCGACACCTCAACCTGTTTCAACGGCGCGTAGGGACTCAGTCGAACCCCCACTCCCTCGGCAGGGGTACCGTCGGGGAGCCGCGACTCGAGTTCGAGTCCGCCCGTACTGGTCCATCTGTAGACGCCAGTTTGTGGGGCACCCGGAAACAGGGGGGCCTCGGCGGCGATTACGACCCAATCGAAATTGTCCGCGCCGCCTCGGTATACGTACTGCGTCTGCAAACCTGCCAGGCTGTTGTAGGGTCCCAGCCCAGGCGCGCCTCCGACGAAGGCGTAGGCACCGGTGTCGAGGTTGTGGATGTAGAGGTTGCCACCACCCTGGTAGGCGCCAGGGGCCAACGCTCGGTTGCTGACGACCAAGGCGTGTCGAAAGTCCGCCGATATCGCTTGGGTAACGGAATCGGCGTAGATGCGCGAAACATCCTGCGGCGGGTCCGGCGAGATCCATGGCATCCACCCGTTCGGACCGCGCCGAGTCAAATAGCGGTTGGAAAGCACATTGGTCTCGGCTTCAGCGGGAGGCGAGACGAGATGCACGGCAAGTGCGGAGCCGTCGGGGGCCGTCTGGAACCCGTAAAGGCGCTGGATCACCCCTCCCTTCTTGTCCACTGGCGTCACCAGCTCGTAGCTGCGGGCCTCGGGCTGGCCCGCGGCGAGGGTCGTGAAGGTCTGATCTGCCCCTGCAGTCTCACCGGCGGAGTTCGTTGCCACCAACCGGTAGTGATAGGTGGTCAGCGGCTGCAGGCCTGAGACCGGGCGACTGAAAGCCCGGGGGGCGACGCCGTTGCCGGCGATCCCTTCGGCACCCGCCGGCGCTTTGCTGCCGTAGGCGGTCGTCGTGCCGTATTCGAAGCGGTAGGTCGTCTGGTCGCCGATCGCGTCGATCGTGCCGTTGAGTTCCGCCGTGGTGTCGGTGATCGAGGTTGCTTTACCCGTCTCGACCACCGGGGGGACGAGCAGGGTGTGGAAGGTTGCTGCCGTCGAGGTCTCGCCGAGGCCAGATACGTTTGCGACCAACCTGACTTCATAGTCAGCGTTGCCGAGGAGCCCGGTGAGATCTTCCTCGACCGGCTGGGGCCCTTCACCCGAGACACTCTGGTCGGGGTTCGAGATCCAATCGCTTGCTCCCACCCGGCGATAATCGAAGTGGGCGCTGCCGCTGTCCCCGTGGGGATCCACGGTTCCAGACAGGTGTGCGCCGGAGCTGGTGATGGCGGATGGCGCGGAGAAGGTGACGTCCACCATGGTCCATTTCACCGACAGGACGCTTCCCACTCCCCCCCATCCCGGAGTCTGGGCAGTGAGGATCAAGAAGGGCGCTTGGGCGTCCGGCACGGCGACCCCGACCGCGCGAGAACATTCCGCCGCCGTCGGGATCTCGTTTTCCCCGACAATCTGGCCGGCGCTGAGGACACGGAGGAAGATGTTCCGGCCTTCGAAGCAGCCGCCGCCGTTCGTCACCAAGACGTTTTCCTGCTGCGAGTCGTATCCGACCGATCGTGCGTTGCCGAGTTGGCCGGGAGCCAGTTCTTCGATGAAGCTCCCGTCTGCGGCGAAAGCATCGACGATGGACCCTTCGATGCCCCCGGCACTTCCTTCGGTCCCGTTGGCGATCACGTAGACCGTGCCGTCGGGTCCGATGGCGAGGTCGAACAGGCTGGTGAAGGCACCGGCGCTCGAGTCGGCGCCGTCGAAGCTGTCGACGAAGTTGCCATCGGAGTCGAACCGCTCGACCCGGAGGTTCCCGGTGTCTGCGACAAGCAGCTCGCCGCTGCTGGGGTCGATCGCCAGCGACGAGGCGAAGTTGCCGACCTCTTCCGAGCCGGTTCCTTTACCGGGGCTGGTGTAGCCGGCGTCGAGGGTGTAGACGGGGGGATCGCCTTCGTCGCTCGTGTAGCGGACGAGGCGATCGTTGTCCGCGTCGGAGACGTAGACGTCGCCGCTCGTCTGGTCGATCGCAATCCCGTAGGGGCCGGAGAGCTGCCCTTCGCCGAAGGTCGTGAGAACCGCGGCGCCCGGCTGGCTGGACTCGAAGACGACGACGCGGTCGTTTTCGTTGTCGGCGACGAACACGCGCCCGGTCGAGTCCTCGACGGCGATGTCGGTCGGGACGTTGCCGAGCGTGCCGTTACCGGATTCGCCTTGGAAGACGTACGAAGAGGCGGCCTCGGCCACCCCGGCAGACGCCCAGAGCAAGAAGAGTGCGGCAGCGCACGCGAGCGCGAAGTTGAAGGCGACGCTGCCGAAGGTGCTGAAGCTGCCGTTGATCGATCCAGCAGACGATGCCGTCGCTTGGCGTCTCACGTGTCTCTCTCCTCGGTCCCTGGCCTTTGCCCCTTCCAACCCATTCGCGATGGGTCCCTGGCCGAGGCAGCGGCCGACTTGTCTCTCTCTCCCGCAGATGCAGTCTCCAAATGGAAAACGTGCAGTCTCGCGCTCAAACTTGAACACAGACATACCCGTTTGTCAACTGAAGAAGGCTTTACAAAGCCTTATTTGGCTTTGCCAAGCGCATTACAACAGGAAATTCAGATGTACATGTACCGCTGAACGCCGGGTCTGGAGACCCGGCGTTCTCTCTGAATGGACGGCCTAACGCTTGCGGGGGGACTTTCCGCAGTTCAGCTTCACCAGAGAGTTGGTGACCGAGCGCTTGCCGTTCTGCCCGGTGAACTGGGCCTTGGCCCGCGGCTTTGCCTTGCAGAGCTCGGTGGTGTTGACGATCAGGCCCTTGTCGCCGCCCTTCATGTTGAGGACGAACTTGGAAACCGGCGCGTCGGGGACGTTGACGAAGCGCGTCCGCACCCGCGCGGTTTCCGGACCGGTCTTGACCGAGTCGATGAAGCCGACCAGGGTGATGTGGATCTGCCCGTTCAAGTCGGCGACCAGGTCGGGGAGTTCCCTCGCACCTCCGTTGGAGCGGAAGTAGACCGGGCCGCGCAGCGGCTGGTCGAGCAGCGGCGTATAGGCAGTGGCGGTTCCGAGAATCGAGCTCTTCGGGCACTGACCCGCATCGAACTGCACCCGGGTGCAGGGATTGGAGATGTGGGCGTTGTCGATGAACTCGGTTTCCGGCAGGAGCACCACGGTCTTGGCGATGTTGGCGCCGCCCTTCGGCATCGTCAGCGTCGCCTTCAGCGCCGGGTGGGCGCTGCGATGGGTCTGGCCGGTGAACTTCAGCGCCAGCTTCGGCTTGAAGCCGAGGCGTTCGCAATCGGCGGCGGCGAAGTTCGCCGCCGGGCTGGCGGTTGCGCCGTCGGAGCCGTAGATCGTCGATTCCACCTTCATACCCCCGCAGCTCGTAGGCGTCTGGATGAACCCCGGCCGATCGATTTCGACCCGCACGTCGCGGTAGGCGATCGGGATCCCCTGCAGGATCTGGGGAAGGGCGTCGGATTTGACTGATGCTCGAGCGGTCGTGGGGTCCACGTAGATACCCGAGCGCACCGCGACCGTGCCGAGGTCGAAGGGGCCAGCCTGAGCCGGGACCTTGACCACGAGGCTGTAGGGAGCGCCCTTGTAGGGGCCGGCGAGGTAGACCGCGGTCGGGGCCTTCCCGGCTTCCGGGACGTAGATCGGGTTAGGGCCCGATCCCGCGCCGACGGTCGTGCGGCCGACCTGGCTCGCAGCCGGGCAATCGCCGGTCGGCGTCTGCGCATCGGCGCAGAGCGGCACGCCGGCGAGCCTGGCAAGAAGCCCCTCGGGCAGGGTGACGTCGATCCCGGCGAGGTTCTGTTCGCCGTCCTGGCGGGTCACCTGCAGGATGAACGGTGAGCTGGAGCCAGCGGCCGGGTTCGCCGTGCCAGCCCGGAGCTTCGGCGAGAAACCACCGGTGGCGCAGCCTTCGGAGATCGTGAAGCTCGACTCGTCGATGACCGCGGCGGTGCCCGACCAGGGGACGAATTCGCTCTTCACCGAGTAGGTGCCACACGCCCGCGGCGTCGTCAGCGGCGCCCGCGGGCCGGCCTTCAGCTCCAGCCGCAGGTGGTCAAAGGGAAGCTGCGGCGTATCGCTGAAGGTCGTGGTGAGCTGGCCCGTGTTCGGGTCGGCGTCGATCCTGCCCGGGAGCTTCAGGTAGAAGCCCGGACCCTTGACGCCGAGGTAAAGCGCAAGCAGGGAGCCGAACGGATTGTCGTTCTGCTTCGCCAGGTAGACCGAGCCCTGCAGCTGTTCGTCGAGCAGCGGCGTGTCGATGGTGACCGTCCCGAGCTTCGAGGAGTCGGGACAGGTCGGCGGGGCGTTGCTGCCGATTCCGATCTGCGTCTGACCGCAGGAGCCGAGCCCCGCAGCCGAGGAGTCGGAGACCACCATCCCCTTCGGCAGGGTCGTGACCACCCTGCGAACGTCGGAGGTCGAACGGCCGTATGGAGCGTCGTTCTGCGGCACGTCGATGTCGACCGCGATGCCCGCCGGTGAATCCGCAGCAGCCGTGCTCGGGTGCGCCGAGGCCTTCGGCTCGAACGGCACGTCTTCGCATCCTTCGAACGAGAACGCCGCTCCATCCGCGTCACTGGTCATCGGAGCCCGAGCGAACGCTCCCTGCTCCTCCCAGGAGTCTGCTTCCGCCGTGAACAGGGCCGGCTCCGCCGGGCAGGAGGTCGGGTTTCGCAGCAGGGGCCTCGGCAGCGCCTCGGTCGGGATGGGGAAGGCGAAAGGGACGCTGGGAAAGCCTCGGGGTACTCGCTCGGCGTCGTGAACCGGATCCTGGGGAACGCCCCAGAGGATCACTTCGGCTTCGAGCACTTCTTCCGTTTGACTGGTTGCCCGCGATCCCGAGGTGATGCCGTAGTCGTCCGGCCGCACGTCTGCCGTGATGTACACGGGGACCTTGAGGAACTGGAAGCCGAACTTCGCGGGCGTGTCCGGCCCGCGGGAGATGTTGTACAGCGGCACCGCCCATGATTCTTCCGAATCCGACTGCATGTTCCTCCCCCTGACGTACCCGATCTGACTGGGCACGGGGCAGTTCGCCGCTCCCGAGTGAAGCGGGGAGTAGAGATCGGAGGGCGAGCAGGCCTCCACGGAGGTTGGATCGCCGACGAACCCGGGCGGGAGCTGAAGCAGGATGTCGTGGGCCATCTCCCCTTCCAGCGGAAACTCGACGGAGAAGTGCAGGTCGGGGTGCCCGCCGGCTTCCCGGTTGAGGCTGCCGTCGGGGTTGGTGAGCCGGAGCGAGGTGCTTTCGAACTGCAACTGGGCGATCGCTCCCGCCGCCATCGACAGCGTCCCGAGCAGACAGCAGACCGTCGCCGCCAGCAGGATCACACTTCGCGTCCCCTTGTTACCCATTCTGAGAGCCCCTTCTCGCTCGTTCATCGCCATTCGGTCGTTTCTCCGCGCGCTCATCGGTTGCCTCCTGACCGATGGCTACTTGAGCTCTGGGCCTTGGGACGATTGCCCTTTGGCTTCACGCATCGGCCCTTCTTCCTCACCTTCGGCTTCTTGCACCCATGCTTCTTCGGCTTGGCCTTCGCCGCCGTTCCGGTGGTCGCTTCGCTTCCGACGCCGGGCGTCGCGGGAGAGTCCGTTGCGGGGCCCTGACAGGCTTCACCCGAGCAGAGGGGCGGAGGGAGGATGTTCTGGGCCGGCAGACCACCCCCCACGCGGGCATCGTAGATGTCGACCTCTCCATCGACGTCGCTGAGGACGAGCGACTGGGGGGTCGAGAAGTACACATCCCGTCCGTCTTTGGAGATATCCATCAACAGAGCCGGGAATGCCCCCGTGCCCGGCGAGATCAGTGACAGCCGGCCCGCTTGGAACACGTATACGTCAGGTTCGCTGTTCGAGTCTCCCGGGGCCAGACGGTCCTCGCTGCCGAAGAACACCCGGCCGCTGTCATCCACCACCTGGGGCAGACGATTGTTGATGATCTTTTCTCCCAGCGGCAGGTACGACGAATCGGTGGGATTGCCGTCGATGCACGATGCACAGGAGAGGTCCGTCGTCTCGAGGTCATAGAGATAGACATCGCCGTAGACATCTGGCGGCGATACTCCGGTGAATGGGGAGAGCGCATCGGAGTAGGCAAAGTACCGCCCGTTTGGGCTGAACTGGGCAGACCAGAACCCTTCGACAGCCCCGGTGTCGGCCAAGTTTTCGATCTCACCTTCGTGCCAGATGGCTAGTCGAGCTTCGCCAAAGTTTTCTGCTATCTCAGCCTTATAGGCGATGCTGGTCCCGTCGGCCGAGATGTCGTAGACACCGGCGTTGAAACTGAATGAGGGATCGCCGAATATTCGGTCCACGTACTCGAGGGTGTCCGTCTCCAGGTCGTACCGGTACATACTTCGTTGGCTCACGTTGGCATCCGGGGTCAGCTGGCCCTCTGCGGTGAAAAATGCATAGCGGCCGTCAGCGCTGATCCCGAAGGGGAAGCCGTTCTTCAGTTCGCCGTCCAGCTCGGAGATCGAGATCGGGATCGTCTCGTCGCCCGCTCGAACGTAGATGGGCCCGTAGGGGTGATCCGCCAGGAGGCCGAACTCGAGGCTGGAGCCATCGGCCGAAACGTACCGTTTCGTGCTGGTGTTGTTTTCGACTAAGAGCGTCGCGGCGGTGGGGATGCTACCCCCCGGCAGCGTCGACATGACTTCCAGGCCATTGTCGCGGGACCAGCGGTAGATCGCTTCAGACGTCACTCCCCCCAGGAGCGGCGGGGCTTGGAAGACCACCCAGCTGAAGTCGGGTGCGCCCGCTAAAAATGGCTGAGCGCGAGCTCCAGCGTTGGTCAAGGTAACGAGCCCAAATGGTGCGGTGCCCACCAGATCCAATACGCCGCTGCGCAGATCCTTCATGTAGAGGTTCCCGACTTTTTGCCCTTCCTCGGCGTCGGGAGTCAGTTTCCTGTTGCTGACAACCAGGGCCCAGTTGCCGTCGTCCGAGATTCCCAGGGTGGTGTTGAAGACGCGATCGCCGTTCTCCCTGAAGGGAGGATCGACGTAGATGGCAGGTTCCCAGTCGGTCGACCCGCGCCTGGACAGCAGGCGCGGGTTGTACGGAGATGACTGCGCCCCCGACGCAACGGGCTTCGCGGAGAAGCTCATCCCCCCGGAGAGCGCAAGGGCGCCGAACTGGGGGTCGACCGCGGCACCGTGAAGATCGCCGCTGACGAGCTCGAAGACACGCCCTTCGGGGGTGACGCTACCGGCGACGAAAGATCCGTCGGCGCCCTGCGTGGCGCCGACGGAGTTCTCGGCGACGATCCGAAAGTGGTAGGTGGTGCCCGCGACGAGGCCGCTGATTTCCCGACTGAACCCGAGGGGTTCGTGCCCGTTGCCGGCCGGCGCTGAGATCAGTGGAATCCGGGCCCCGTAGGCTTCTGTCGCTCCGTACTCGAAGAACCAGGTCGTCGCGGCTCCGTTCGGGTTGACCGATCCGGTGAGGGTCGCCGTGGTGGCCTCGATTTCCGTTGCTTTCAGGGTGACCGCGGTCGGTGCGACGGTCAGGGTTTTGAACTGCTGCGGTGCCGAGGTCTGGCCGAACCCCGAGACATTTGCGGAAAGCCTCGCTTCGTAGCTTTCGTTGGCGAGAAGCCCCGTGAGGTCTTCTTCGACCGGCTGGGGCCCTTCGCCCGAGACCCCCTGGTCTGGGTTGGTGGTCCAATCGCTGGCTCCGACGCGGCGGTATTCGAAATGTGCAGCGCCGCTTTCGCCGTGGGGATCGACGGTGCCGGAGAGGTGCGCGCCGGTGCCGGTCACGGCGGAGGGAGGCGAGAACGTGAGATCCACCCCAATGCCCTTTGCCGAGAGCAGGCTGGCGACGCCGCAACCTAGAGGAACGTCCCTGGTCGTCAGGATCGAAAGGGGAGCAGACGGATCGCTGGGTACTGCGACTCCAACGGCAAGCGAGCATTCTTGGGCGGTCGGCATCTCGAACGAGCCGATCAGCTGTCCGCTGTGGACCGCCCGCAGGAAGATGTTCCGGCCTTCGAGGAAACTGCCCCCATTGGTCACCAGGACGTTGTCGAGGTGCGCGTCGTAGCCGATCGCGCGGGCGTTTTCCAACTGGCCGGGAGCCAGCGCTTCGACGAAGGTGCCGTCGGCGGCGAACTCGTCCACCACCGAACCGCTGACGGTGCCCCATTCGGGTTCGACCGTCCCGTTGGCGATCAGATAGATCGAGCTGTCCGGCCCGGTCGTGATGTCGAGCAGGTTGGTGAAGGCGCCGGCATCGGAGTCGGCGCCGTCGAAGCTGTCGACGAAGGCGCCGCTCGAGTCGAAGCGCTCGACGCGTAGGGTGCCTTTGTCGGCTATCAAAAGGTCCCCGTTAACGGGATCGATCGCCAGGGTCGAGGCGAAGTTGCCGACCTCTTCGGCGCCGGTCCCTTTCGCCGGGCTCGTATAGGTGCCGTCGAGGGTGTAGGTCGGCGTCGGCAGGCCGTCGCTGGTGTAGCGGACGATGCGATCGTTGCCGGCGTCGGAGACGTAGACGTCGCCGCTCGGGTCAACCGCGATGCCATAGGGGTCGGAGAGCTCGCCCCCGCCGAAGGTCGTCACGACCGAGGCACCCGGCTGGGTCGATTCGAAGACGACGACGCGGTCGTTCGAGCTGTCGACCACCAGGAGATAGCCGGTCGTGTCGTCGACCGCCGCATCGGTCGGAGCTTCGCCGAGCGTCCCGTTGCCCGATTCGCCCTGGTAGGAGTAGGTGGTCGCCGCCTGCGCGGGAACGGCGGCTGCCCAGATCAGAAGGCAGGCCGCGACCGAGGCGAGTGCGAGTGCGAAGGCGGACCGCCCCAAGCTGAGGTGGATGGATCCAGCGGCCGATGCCGTCGCTTGGCGTCTCACGTATCTCTTCTCCTTGGTCCCTGGCACTTGCCTCACCCAACCCGGTCCGGGTTCCCTGGCCGAGGCATCGGCCTTTTGTCTCTTCGCTCCCGAGTCCGGCCTCTCCCTGAGGCGCCTCTCCATGAGCCGGCCGAATAAGAACAGATACGGACCAGGATGTCAAGAAAACGGGGACTCCGACGGGCGCTTACCCTTTCAGTCTACCTACTAAATGGCTTCACATAGGCAGATGCGATGCTCTGACCCCTTACAAAGTGTACAGCTTGTCTAGTCTACTTCGTACCACTTGAACTTTCTTGGACGGTTAGGCTGGGGCCCTGTGTCTGGGCCTGGATATGTTCCCCCGACGATGGTCAGAACTCCGTGGGGGGATGCGGCTTTGCTGCGGGAGCGGAAGCTGCGGCCCGGAAGAGGCACGCCCCGCGCGGAGGCCGAGCGCAACCAGCGCGAGCGCTTGTTCGCGGCGATGGTGGCGACGGTTGCGGAAAAGGGCTACGAGGCGACCACGGTGGCCGACCTGGTCGATCTCTCCGGCGTCTCGCGCAGCGCCTTCTACCGGCACTTCGATGACAAGCAGGCCTGCTTTTTGGCGGCGGTCGGAGAGATGATCGGGCCGGCGCTGGAGAAACTCGGGGGCGACGAAAGCGCGCCGGCGGGAATGGAGCGGGCGCGCCAGGCTTTCGAAGGGCTGATTGCCCTGATCGTCGACCAGCCCGCCGCGGCGAAGATGTGCATCGTCGAGGTCTACGCCGCCGGCCCGGAGGGGGCGGCGGTGGTCGAGCGCTCGACCGAGCAGGCGACCGACCTGGCGATGCGGATGCTGGCGCAGATACCGGAGCGCGAGGGGATGCCGCGGGAGCTGGTGCGGGCGATCGTAGGCGGCATCCAGAAGGTGATCCACAAGCGCCTCTACCGCGGTCAGGAGGAGGAGCTGCCGGGCCTGGCGCCGCAGCTGTGGGAGTGGTTCTTCTCCTACCCGGCGCCGCCCGGGCCGCTGAAAGCGACGCGGCGGCGGACGGTCAAGGCGGTTCCGTTCGAGGAGCGCCAGGCGCAGTCGAGCCCGCCGGAGCGGCTGCTGCGGGCGCTGGCGGCCGTCGTCTCCGAGAAGGGCTACCCCGACACCACCGTCGCCGAGATCGTCGAACGCGCCTCGACCTCGCAGCGGACCTTCTACGAACACTTCAAGAACAAGGAGGACGCGATCGTCGCCGCCCTCGACAGCGGCTCGGCCCACATGCTGGCCGCCGCCCTGCCGGCTTTCCGGCGCGCTCCCGACTGGCCCCACGCGGTCCACGACACCCAGGAGGCGATGTTCGCCTTCGGCGCCGAAGAGCCCGAGTACGCGCGGCTCGGCGGGGTCGAGATGTACGCGGCGGGCAAACGAGCCCTCGACCAGCGCGAGGTGGTGACCGAAGGGATGGAGGGCCTGCTCGCACCCGGCTACGAGCTGAAACCCGAGACCCCGCCGATCGCCGCCGAGGCAATCGGCGGCGCCCTCTACTCGCTCCTCTACGACCACGTCAACGAGAAAGGCCCGGAGACCTTGCCGGACCTGGTGCCGACGCTGGTCTACGTGACGCTGGCGCCGTTCCTCGAGGCGAAGGACGCCTACGAGGTCGCGGTGGGCTGAGGCTCGCCCACTGCTTCAGCTAAGCGCCAGCACCAATGAAAGCGCCTCGTCCACATCTCGCATCTCGTCGATACTCAGGCGGCCGGCAAAATCGTCGAGACGGCTGATATCGAGAGCTCGCAGCTGCTCGATCATCACGCGGGTGGGCTCGCCGCCTATCTCCACCTCCGGCCGAAAAGTGGCTGCTAGGGCGCCGCGGGAGGTAGGGGCCACGAGCGCGGTAGACAAGCCGAGCAGTGCATCCGCCTGCACGATCACGGCGAAGCGGGTGCCGTGCTGCTCGCGACCTCCCCTCTTCGGCAGGCGCACCCGGTAGACGTCTCCGCGGGTCATTTTGGCCAGTCGGCGGCGACGGCATCCATGTCGGCGGCGACCCGCTCGCGAGCGGTGCGATCTCTCGGGTCTGCCGCAAGGCGAGCAACCTCGGCGGCAAGACCGGAGCGTCGCCGCTCGCGCTCGGCGGTCTCGGCGATCGCCTGCCGCGCAGCCTCCGCACGAGTCACGCCACGGCTTCGAGCAATGTCGTCGAGAGCACGACGGCCCTCTTTGCCCAAGCGGAGGGAGAGCGGGTGTGAGGAGCTGGAAGCCATATCTCGCAACTGTAGCGCGGTATGCACTACATGCGAAGACATCAGAGAGCTCCCGCTGCATCTGCGATCACGACAACCCAGATACCTGCCATCACCAGCCAGCAGACGATGAGCCAGAGGCGGAATGGCACACGACTCTGCCAGCTCTCGATCTTCCGGGTGCGTCTCTGCACGTCATTGAGATCGTCCCGAAGCCGTTTCATGTCGCCCTTGAGAGATTCGTAGCGCCAGTCATTCACTTGGTCCCCCCTCCTCGATGGTTGACGAGACCAAGAGTAATGTTCTGTCTGTAAGACTGCGGTCCGATCGATTAGCGCTAGGTCGGTGGCGAGTCGATGGCGAAGAGGCGCCATTCACCGGGCGCCCCCTTCAGAGTCTCCACTCCCCGCTCAGCGAACTCGAGGCCGGAGCCGACCACCAGCTCGCGGACGGTGCTGGAGACCAGCACCTCGCCGGGCGCGGCGAGGGCGCCGATCCGGGCGCCGATGTTGACCGCCATGCCGCCGACGTCCTCGCCGATCAGCTCGACCTCGCCGGTGTGGATCCCGGCGCGGACGTCGATCCCCAGCTCCGCGACCTCTTCGCGGACGGCGCTGGCGCAGCGGATCGCCCGCGCCGGGCCGTCGAAGGTGGCGAGGAAGCCATCGCCCATCGTCTTCACCTCGCGGCCGCGGTAGAGGGAGAGCTGGCGACGGACGGTGGCGTCGTGGCGCTCGAGCAGCGCCCGCCAGCCGCGGTCGCCCAGCTCCGCCGCCTTTGCGGTCGAGCCGACGATGTCGGTGAAGAGGACCGTCGCCAGCGCCCGTTCGGATTCGGCTGCGCCGCGGCTGCCGACGAGGAACTCCTCGACCTCGTCGAGGACCGCGTCCAGGTCGCCCGCGAAGGGCAGGTGGTCTTCTCCCGGCAGCTCGACGTAGCGGGCGCCGGGGATGGTCTCGGCCATGTAGCGGCCCTGCGCTACCGAGATCATCCGGTCGCCCTCCCGGTGCAGGATCAGCGTCGGAACGTCGATTGCCGGTAGGACTGCGCGCACGTCCATCTCGCGGTAGAGGTCCATCAGGGCGATCGCCCCGGCGGGGCTCGTCCCCTGTCGCAGCAAGCGCGCCCACCAGCGTTCGAACTCGCGATCGCCCAGCCGGCTCGGCGCCCAGAGGCTGAGGGCGACGGGGCCTCCCCAGTCGCGGCGGATGATCTCGCTCCAGCGGTCGAGCGCCTGCTCGGAGACCCCGTGGGGGAAATCGGGCGCTTCCAGCATGCGGGCGAAGGTGCCGAAGAGGACCAGCGAGGAGACCCGTTCGGGATGGGTGGCGGCGAAGAGAGCCGACATCGGACCCCCCTCGGAGATCCCGAAGATCGCCGGGCGCTCGCATCCCGCGGCCTCCATCACCGCTTCCAGGTCGTCCATCGACTCCTCCAGCGTCGGCGGCGAGCCGGGGCGATCGGAGAGGCCCTGCCCGCGCTTGTCGAAGACCACCAGCCGCGAGAAGGAGGTGAGGCGGCGGAAGAACCGGCCGATTCCCGGCTCCTCGGTGAGCAGCTCGGCGTGGGAGACGAACCCCGGCACGAGCAGGAGGTCGAGTGGGCCGTCGCCGTGCACCTGATAGGCGATGTTGACGCCGCCCGAGTCCGCGTAGTGCGTCTCGACTTCCATCGGGGTGGGAGTATGGCGGCGTGGGTCTCCCCTGGCTACGCCTGCGCCGGGCGACGGCGGGCTTCACCGTCCTTGTCCTCCTCGCCTTCTTCTCGCCTGCTCGGAAGGCCGCGGCGGGTTTCCGCGGCAGCGCCGAGCCGATCGGCCCGCAGCTGCGACAGCGGATGGCCGGCGTCTCCTGGCACCCCGGCTGCCCGGTCGGATTCGGCGAGCTGCGGCTGCTGCGCGTCACCCATTGGGGGTTCGACGGCGAGGTCCACCGCGGCCGGCTCGTCGTCAACAGCGACTCGACCGGCCCGATGCTGCGCGCGCTGGCTGAGGTCTACCGCCTTCGCTTCCCGATCCGCCGCATGCGCCTGGTCGACGCCTACGGCGCCGACGACCACCGCAGCATGGCCGCCGACAACACCTCCGCCTTCAACTGCCGCACCGTCGCCGGCACCAACCGCTGGTCCGAACACGCCTACGGCCACGCGATCGACGTCAACCCGATCGAGAACCCCTACGTCACCGGCGACGGCTACGTCTCGCCGCCGAGCGGTGCTCCTTATATGGACCGCTCGCAGCGGGCCAAGGGCCTGATCCACCGCAGGGGCCCGGTCGTCGCCGCCTTCGCGTGGAACGGCTGGGAGTGGGGCGGCAACTGGTCCTGGCCGAAGGACTACCAGCACTTCTCGGCGGGCGGTGGCTGAGCGGCCTCGTCCGACGCCCCATAGGCTCCCGGAGCCGTGACCCTCCGGAACTTCCGCTACGTCGCCCTCACCGAGGCGACCACCTTTCTCCTCCTGCTCGCCTCCTCCGTGGTGAAAAACACCGGCGGCAGCGAGCTCGGGGTGAAAATCCTCGGCCCGATCCACGGCCTCCTCTTCATCGCCTACGTCGTAATCGCCCTGCAGCTGCGCGAGCCGGAGGGCTGGACCACGAAGCAGACGATCTGGATCCTGATCGGCGCCGTGCTGCCCTTCGGCGGCTACGTCGTCGACTGGTGGCTGCTGCGGCGCGAGCGGCTCGCCCCCTGACCCGCTCACCAAGCAGTGGCCGGGGCCGGATTCGAACCGGCGACACCACGATTTTCAGTCGTGTGCTCTACCAACTGAGCTACCCGGCCGGGTAGCGCGCAACCGCTTGCGCAGCGGCAAGGCTAGCGGTCATCGCCCTTTGCCGCCCGGTCCTCGCGCACCTGTCGGGCGGCGCCCCGGCCCGCCCGCTCGCGGTCGCGGGAGGCCGCTTGGCGGTCCTCGACCCAGGCCTTCTCCCGCTGCAGCTTGCGCCAGGCGCGCAGGCGCTCCGGGTCGGCCTCCTCGCGGACGGCGCACCCCGGCTCGGAGTCGTGCCGGCAGTCGGCGAAGCGGCAGCGGTGGGCTATCTCCTCGATCTCGGCGAATGCCTCCTCGCCGTCGGTCCACAGCGCGATCTTGCGCAGGCCGGGCATGTCGATCAGCAGGGCGCCGTTCGGCAGCTGAATCATCTCCCGGCTGACGGTGGCGTGGCGGCCGCTGCCGTCCTTCGCCTTGACCGGGCGGGTGACCTGGCGCTCGTTGCCGAGCAGGGCGTTGACGAGCGTCGACTTGCCCGCGCCCGAGGGGCCGAGGAGGGCAGTGGTGCTGCCCTCCTCCAGGACCTGGACGAGCGCCCCGAGGCCGTCGCCGGCGGTCGCGCTGATCGCCAGCCCTTCGGAGAAGCCGAGCCGCCGCGCCAGGCTCGCCGCGGTCAGGTGCGCATCGGGGTCGAGGTCCGCCTTGGTGAGCACCAACACGGCGGGCACGCCGCCGGCCGCGGCGAGTGCCGCCAGCCGCTCGATCCGCAGGGTGCTCGGGGCCGGGAGCGGCTCCACGATCAGAGCCACCTCGACGTTCGCCGCCAGTACCTGCGAGTCGGTGGCGCTGCCCTCCACCCGCCGCACGAGCACACCACGCCGCTCGAATACCTGGGCGATCGCGCCGCCGCGGTCGAGGCCGACCCAGTCGCCGGTGACCGGGGGCTCGCCCCGCAGCCGGCCGCGCGCCGGTGCGAGCCGCGCCGCCCCACCGGGCGAGGCGACCAGCCAGAGGCCGCGGTGCTGGGCCAGGATGCGCGCCGGGGTCAGGTCATGTTCTTCGGCGGCCGCCAGCTCGGCGGCCAGATCTTCGCGCCGGCCGAGGCCAGCGGTGTCCAGCTTCATTTCCAGATTCCTCCACGCTCGTCGCCGCCAGCAACTGCGGGCCGGCTCCGGGACGGCGCCCCGGACCGGCCGCTAAAGGGCAGGCTCGGCAGCGGGATGCAGGTGGAGGCGCGTCATCACAAGCCAGGATACATGCGGGCCTCGGGACTGCAATAGCGTCTCGCGCCATGAAGACCAGTGGGGCGCTGCTCGCAGGTGCCGCCCTCATCGCCGGGCTTCTCCTCGTCTCCGGCGGCGAGGAGGCGGATCCGCTGACGCCACCCGGCCTGTCGGGGATGCCGCCTCCGTTCCTCGGGGTCGCTGTCCTCGGGAGCGGAGAGCTGACGGCGGCGGTGGACGCCTACGGCAACGTGGTCGACCTGCGCCGGAGCCCCGCGGGCCGGGCGCTCGTCGAGAATCCGGCCGAGCGGCAGGCGGCGGGCACGGTCGAGGAAGACACGGGGATCCAGGTCTGGGTGCGGCGCGGCGCGGACGAGGTGCCGATGTGGCAGGCCGACGAGGTGCGACAGCGCTACCTGCCCGGGTCGAACGTGCTGCGAACCGAAGCCCGATTCGGCCGCGACCGGATTCGGATCGAGCAGGCCGCAGAGGGGGGCGAGCTGGCGATCGTTGCGCTCGGTCCCAACTCTTCCTCGGTGCGGCTCCGGGTCAACGCGGAGGGCGCAGAGGTGACCGAGTCTCCCCGCGTCCTGGCCGAGGCGGCGGCTTCCGACCGGAATTGGCTGGCCCGCGCTCGGCCGCTCGGGGCCGGTGCGCCGGCATGGGCGAGCCGGATGTACGAGCGGTCGCTGCTCGTCCTCCGCGCTCTCACCGATCGCCGCAGCGGCGCCGTCGCCGCTGGCGCCCGCGACGACTGGGCGTATGTCTGGCCGCGCGACGCCTCGGCGGCGGCCATGGCCTACGCGGCGGCCGGCTACCGATCCGAGGCCGAACGCGTGACCCGCTTCCTCCTCGGGCTCGGCCTCGGGCATGCCGCCCGCTTCCACGGCGACGGCAGCCCGGTGCCGGGTCGCGAGGCGCAGGGGGACGCGATCGGCTGGGTCGCCGCCGCGTCGCAGGCGGCCCGGCTGATCGGCAGCGCCGGGCAGGCCGCCGACATCCTCGCCGGCGGCGGTCCCATCCCCTGGCGAGACCGCGCCGACTATTGGGAGGGCGAGCCAGGCATTTACCTCGGCAACGCCCTCTCCGCGCGCGCCGACGTGTCTGAGTTTTCCCGTCACAGGTGGGGGGGAAACTCAGACACCCCCCTTCGATCTGGCCTGGTGCGGCGATCGGGCGACTCGGATTCGGGGCTCGATGCGGCCGCCGCCTGGGCCGTTCGGCCCTTCTCCCGACCCCGCTTCTATCCCGCCGCTCGCATCACGCTGCATCGACTGGTCGCGCAGGGAACCCGCTTCGGGATAACCCCCGGCGAAGGCTGGCCGGGGGGCGACGATCCCTGGTCCGCCCCGACCGCCTGGACCGCCTGGTCGCTCGCCGCGCTCGGCGAGCGGCGCGAGGCGCTGGAGCTGATGGGAGCGCTGCGCCGCTCCGCCACCCTGGCCGGCGACCTGCCGGAGCGGGTCGACGCGAAGACCGGCGTTCCCCGTTCGACCACCCCCCTGGCCTGGTCCCACGCCTTCGCGATCCTCGCCCTGCGCGAGCTCTGGCCCTCCTAGCGCCTACAGCTCCCCCCGCATCAAGCCCATCAGCTCCAGGGCACCGGCCTTGTGCAGCGGTTCGTTGAGATTGCCGCACTTCGGACTCTGCACGCAGGAGGGACAGCCCGCCTCGCAGGGGCACTCGGCGATCAGCCGCTCTGCGTCGCCGAGCAGGCGCTCGAACTGCTCGTAGCCGCGCTTGGTGATCCCGACGCCGCCGGGGTGACCGTCGTAGATGAAGATCGTCGAGCGGCCGGTCTGGAAGTGGACATTGGTCGAGAGGCCGCCGATGTCCCAGCGGTCGCACATCGCGATCAGCGGCAGGACCGCGATCTGGCTGTGCTCGGTCGCGTGCAGCGAGCCGAGCAGTGCCTCGGTCGGCAGCGACCGGGCGAGGGGGTCCGGCAGCACATACCAGAGCGCCTGGGTGACGAAGTTCTGCTCCGGCAGCTCGAGGGCGACGATGTCGATCGGTTCCTGGTCGGAGACCGAGACGCGCTGGAAGGCGATCACCTGCTCGGTCACCGAGACCTCGCCGAAGTTGAGCTCGACGCCGGCGACCTGGCGCTGCTCGTGCAGGCGCTCGATGTAGATCTCGGTCTCCTTTTTCGGCCGCGTGTACCAGTCGCCGTCGAAGGCCGAGACGATCGCCCGCCGCTCCTCGATGTCGAGCCGGTCGACCTCGTAGGAGCGGCCGAGGTGGAGGTAGACGGCCCCGGGGTGAACCGTCGTGAAGGCGCGCTCGGCCTCGACCAGGCCGAGCATCTCGCCGGAGGCAGCCTCGATCACCGCGACCGAGTCGGCCGAGGCCGAGCGCAGCGGGATCCGATTGGCGACGAACTCGCTGCGCCGCGGCATCAGCTTGCCGCCGACCCCGCGCAGCTCCCCGGCCGCCACCAACCGCTCGGCCCGGTCGCGCCATTCGGGACCGAAAACCTCGTCGTCCTCGTCGGTCAGCGGCAGCTCGTAGGCGGCGGCGATCAGGTGCCGGGAGGCGATCTGCTCGTTGGTGTGGTCGAGGATCGCCGCCTCGACCGGCCGCCCGATGAACTCCTCTGGGTGACGACAGAAGAACTGGTCGAGGGCGTCCTGGCCGGCGACGTAGACGGCGAGGCCGCGGCGACGGCGCCCCGCCCGTCCCCACATCTGCCGCAGGCTGGCGACGGTGCCGGGGAAGGTGACGCAGATCGCCGCGTCGAGCTCGCCGACGTCGATCCCCAGCTCCAGCGCGTCGGTGGCGACGACCGCGAGCAGCTCGCCGGAGGAGAGCCGGGACTCGATCTCGCGCCGCTGCTGCGGGGTGTAGCCGCCGCGGTAGGGGGCGATCCGTTTCGCCAGCTCCGGCTTGCCGCGGCGCTCCAGGTTTTCGCTGGCGAAGCGCTGGATCAGCTCGATCCCGCGGCGGCTTTTGAGGAAGCAGATAGTTCGCACGCCGTGGGTGACGAGCTCGGCGAGCAGGTCGGCGGCCTCCGAGAGCGCCGAGCGGCGCGCGCCGGACTTCTCGTCGAGCAGCGGCGGGTTCCACATCGCGATCTCGCGGCCGGCCCGCGGGGCGCCGTCGTCGTCGACCAGCTCGAACGGGGTCCCGACCAGCCGCTCGGCCAGCTCGACCGGGTTGGCGATCGTCGCCGAGGCGAGCAGGAAGCGCGGCTCGGAGCCGTAGGCGCGGGCCAGCCGCCGCAGCCGCCGCAGGACGTTGGCAACGTGGGAGCCAAAGACGCCGCGGTAGGTGTGGGCCTCGTCGACGACCACCCAGCGCAGGTTGGCGAGGAAGTCGCCCCAGACCTTGTGGTTGGGAAGAAGCGCGACGTGGAGCATGTCGGGGTTGGTGAGGACGAGGTTGTTGCGGCGGCGGATCGCGGGGCGGTCCTCGCGCGGGGTGTCGCCGTCGTAGATCGCCTCGCGCAGGTTCGGCGGCCGCAGCTGGGCGAGCTTGCGCGCCTGGTCCTGGGCCAGCGCCTTCGTCGGATAGAGGTAGAGCGCCCGGTCCTTGGGACGCGCCGCGATCCCGTCGAGGACCGGCAGGTTGAAGGCGAGGCTCTTGCCCGAGGCGGTGCCGCTGGTGATCACCAGGTCCGACTCGGCGGCGGCCTCGAAGGCTCGTAGCTGGTGGGTGTAGAGGGAGTCGATCCCGACCCGGCCGAGCGCCTCGGCGAACCCGGGATCGAGCTCGGCGGGCAGCGACACCGGCTGCGAGCGGCGCTCCTCTTCGCTCGACTCGGCGACGATCCGCCCGTCCCGCCGCGCGGGGTCGATCGCAATCGCCCACTCGGAAGCGAGCAGACTCCCCCCACGCGCCATCAGGCCGGGCTCACGATCTCACCTGCGACCCGCATCGCCTGTAGCGAGCTGCGGTCGTGGATACGGAGGACGTCGGCGCCCTCGCGGACGGCGAGGGTCACGGCGGCAACCGTTCCCCACTCGCGCTCGGTGGGCGGCAGCCGCTCCGCCCAGGAGCCGGCGAGGACGGCGCCGACGAAGTCCTTGCGGGAGAGGGATACGTAGAGCGGCAGGCCGAGCGAGCGCAGCTCGCCGAGCCGTCGCAGGATCTCCAGGTCCTGCTCGGGGCTGAGGTCGAAGTCGAGTCCGGGGTCGATCGCAATCTGCTCCTCCGCCACCCCAAGCTCCCGGGCCAGCTCGATTCTCCCCTCGAACCAGGCCCGCAGATGGTCGACGACGTCGCCGTACTCGCGCCATGGCCGATCGACCCGCGGCGGTCCCTCGATGTGCATCAGCACGTAGCCGCAGCCGCTCTCGGCAACCAGCTCGAACATCTCCTCCGAGCCGCCGGAAATGTCATTGACGACCTCCCCCCCGGCGGCCAACGCCTGGCGCGCAACGTCAACCGAGAACGTGTCAGCCGACACCGGCACCCCCAGCCCGTTCCGTGGTTCCTTTCGGTCGCCAGCCGTCCAAAAGGAACCACGCAACTGCGAGGCGAGGCCCTCGACGGCCGGGACGAGCGCCGCGGCCTCGTCCTCCGGCGATACCGGTGGACCGGTCTTGGCGGCCACCGCGCCCACGTCGAGCATCTCGAAGCCGGCCTCGGCCAGCGCCAACCCGTCGGCCACGGCCTGCTCGGGGGTGCCGCTGCGTGCGCCCTCGAACATCGAGTCGACGGTGACGTTGACGATCCCGGCGCCGATCGGGCGCGAGAGGTCGAGGGTCCTGTCAGCCAGCCTCCACACCATGCCCGCTACCGTAGCGACCGCGCCGATGCCGCTCAGTTGCGTTTACACCGATCTCGACGGGACCCTGCTCGGCAAGGGCAGCTCGCTCTTCCGCGACGCCGAGGGTGGCTTCTCGCTGGCGCAGGCGCGGGCGCTCGAGGCCTGCCACCGAGCCGGCGCCGAGGTCGTGATCATGTCCGGCCGCCGCGAGCCGCAGGTGCACGAGGCGGCCCGGCTGATGGGCCAGGGCTCCTACATCTACGAGGCCGGTTGCGCCTTCGCGATCGACGGCGAGACGACGCTGATGACCGGCGGGATGGAGCCCAACGAGGACGGCACCATCTATGAGCAGATCGAGCAACGCGGGATCCCGAAGCTGCTCTTCGAGCACTTCGAAGGCCGCCTGGAGTACCACTCGCCCTGGCACCACGGCCGCGTCCTCTCCCACCTCTTTCGCGGCAAGGTCGACGTCGAGGCGGCCAACGCCCTGCTGAACGATCGCGGCGACGGCGACCTGCGCCTGCTCGACAACGGCGCCATCGGGCGGCCGATGCCGACCGTGGAGGGCCGCACCCACGCCTACCACCTGGTCCCCAAGCAGGTCAGCAAGGCGGCGGCGGTCGCCGGCCACGCCCGCGCCCGCGGCTATGACCCGCGCCAGTGCATCGCCGTCGGCGACTCGGTCGAGGACCTCGAGGTCGCGGCGGCCGTCGGCCGCTTCTTCGTCGTCGCCAACGGCCCCGAGCACGACGCCGGTCTACGGGCCGCGCTCCCGAATTGGGACAATGTCACCGTTACCGAAAGCAGCATGGGAGACGGCTTCTACGAGGCGGTCGTTTCCTCGCTGATGGAACACCGGTCTTAAAAGGAGAGCTTGTGTCGTCTGAGAACGCGACCGTCGCGGAGCAGGAGTACCTGGAGATCATGTTCTGGCTGGAGGAGGCCGGGCTGCCGATGACCGGCGCCAACATCGCCCGCGCGATGCAGCTCTCACCGCCGACCGTGCACGAGATGATCGGCCGCCTGGTCGACGACGGCTACGTCGAGCGCAACGCCGACAAGACGCTCGCCTTCACCGAGTCCGGCCGGGAGCACGCCAGCTACATCGTCCGCCGCCACCGGATGATCGAGCGCTTCCTCACCGACGTCCTCGGCATCCCCTGGGACGAGGTGCACGAGGAGGCCGAGCGAATCGAGCACGCGATGTCGCCGGTGCTGGAGGAGCGGATGCGGGCGGCGATCGGCGACGCCACCACCTGCCCCCACGGCCACCCGATCGTCGAGGGCATCCGCGAGCAGGGCTCGCTGCTGGCCGACGTCGAGGTCGGCGCCGACGTCGTCGTCCTGCGCTTCGAGAACGAGGCCGAGGAGCTGTTGCACTACCTGAAGGCGGCTGGCCTGGACCCGGGTCTGGCGGGGAAAGTCGAGACCTCGGACGACGAGCGGGTCGTGATCGCCTCCGCCGACGGCGACCACGAGGTCAGCCGCAGCGTCGCCGAGACCGTCTCGGTCCGCGCCGACCCGGCGCCGCCCCCCCGCGCCGCAATCCCGGAGCAGCTGGTCCTCTCCAGCGACCGCTACGGGCGCTAGGAAGAACGCCCCTACTGGGGCACAGCCATCGTCATGATCGGCTCGCCGGTGGGCTGATCGCTCCCGCCCTGCGGCTCTTCGGTGACCATCACGACCTCGACGCCGTCCATGTCGGCGATCCGCGTCTCCGCCTGCCCGTTGCGGTCGGGGACGAAGAGCGCCGGCACCGCTTCGACCTGTCCGTCGCGTTCCACCCAGGCCTCCAGCACCTTGTCCGGGGGCAGCTGGTGGACGCCGGAGAGCTGCAGCGTGCCGCTGTCGCCATCCTGGACCATCTTCACCGAGAGGGGGCCGATGTCCCGTTCCAGCGTGGAGGCGCCTCCTCCGCCGGACCCGTCGTTGCCGACCTCGTAGCCGACAACGCCGGCGACCAGCAGGGCGACGACGGCGAAGCCAACCGCCGGCTTCAGCAGCCAGCGGCGGGAACGAGCGGCGGCGGGCCGGGCCTGCGCCTCACGGACGTCGTCGTGCACCTCGGCCATCAGCGCCTCCCGCAGCTGGCGCGGCGGCTCCTGGCGCTCGACCGCCTCCGGCAGCGTCTGCACCGCCGGCTCCAGCCAGCGCCTCTCCTCGCGGCAGCGCTCGCAGCCTTCGAGGTGGCGCTCGAACTCGGCCGCCTCGTCGCGCTCGAGCGCGCCCAGCATGTAGGCGGCGAGGTCCTCGCTCCAGCGGTTGTGATCGGAAGCGTTCATGCAAGTCCCTCCGCGAGCTCTCCCCGGATCTTCTCCAATCCCAGCCTCATCCTTCCCTTCACGGTGCCCATCGGCAGGCCCAGTATGCGGGCGATCTCCGAATGGCTGAAGCCGCCGAAGTAGGCGAGCTCGATCACCTTCGACTGCTCGCCGGGCAGCTTCCCGAGCGCACCCTGGATCTCGGCCGCGGTCTCGCGCTGCAGCGCTTCGTCCTCGGTCCGCTCCGCGGCCGGCCGAGCCTCGAGCACCGCGTCGTCGTCGAAGGTCAGCTTCGGGGCCTTGCCGGCGCGGCTGCGGAGGAAGTCGATCGCCCGGTTGCGGACGACGCTGAGGAGCCAGGAGCGAACGCTGCCGCGGGTCGCGTCGAAGCGAGCCCCGCTGCGCCAGACGGAGATGAACGCCTCCTGGGTGACTTCTTCGGCGGCAGCGCGGTCACCGACGATCCGGTAGGCGAGCGAGTAGGCGGCGCCGCCGTGGCGGTCGTAGAGGACCTCGAACGCCTCCGGGTCCTTGCGGCCGACGAGGGGCATCAGCTCCTCGTCGGCCAGTCGCTCCGCCTTCTCTCGCCGTACCGCCATCGCCTACACGATGAACGGTTCGACGGCCTTCAGCACCTGCTGTTCGTCGAGCGGCGGGTCGAAGGCCGCGGGAGCGGGTTCCTCCTTGTTCTGCAGGCGGATCGCCGCCGCGTGGCGCGCCTCGACCTGGACGATGCCGCCGGCCGCCGCGAGAACTTCTTTCGACTTGATCATCGGCCCGGCGCCGTTGTAGGCGCTGACGCCCGTGTCCTCGAAGACCTGCGCCAATTTGAGGAAGCCGGCGGTGTCGCTGTATTCGAAGTTGAACTTCGGTTCGGCGACTGGCTTGCCACCCAGTTTCTTCACCGTCGCGGCCAGCGCTTCGACGTGCTGCTGCTCGTCTTCGGCCAGCAGGTTTACGAGGCTCTTCAGTTCCCCGCTCGCCTTGGCGCGGCTCTTCGCTTCTTCGTAGAACTTCGCCTCCAGGTACTCCAGCGTGAGGGCGAAGTTGAGGATCCCGACGTCGCCGGATTCCGACATCGCCAGCGCCTTGCGGACGAAGGGGCTGACCATCGCTGAGCCGTAGATCGCCCCGGCCGCGAGCGCCCCCTTGAGGATCACGTCGCTGCGGGAGAGGTCGCCGCCTTCGACGTCGACCTCGACCGCCGCGAGCTCGGGGGTCTTCAGTTGCTCTTTCATCGCAATATCTCCTTTGTCTCGCGGTCTCAGCCGACCAGGAACGGTTCGACGGACTCCAGGACGGCCTGCACGTCCGCCGGCTTGGCGAAGGCGCCGTCCGGGGTGATCGATTCGCCCAGCAGGGTGTTGAGCACCGCGGCGTGGCGTCCCTCGACGCTGTGGATCGCGAGGGCCGAGGCCAGCACTTCCGGGCTCTGGATGTTCGCGGCCTGGCCGAGGTAGGCGGCGGCCCCGAGGTTCTCGACCGTGCCCGCCAGTTCCAGCACCGACTTCGCGCTCTTCAGCGGGAATTCGGTTTTCGGTTCCGGCGCCGGCTTGCCGCCGAGCTGCTTGACCGCGGCGGTCAGCGCCTGGACGTGTTCGGCCTCCTCGCGGCCGAACTTGCGGATCGTCTCCAGGTCGGCGCCCTTGAACAAGCCGCTCTTGACGACGTCCGCGTAGAAGGCGGTCTCCAAGTACTCCAGCGTGAGCGCGTAGTTGAGGATGCCGACGTCGCCCTTGCCGAATTGGGCGGTTTCGCTGGCGCCGCCGCCGGACCCCATCGTCGAGGTCGTCGTGGTCGTGCCGCTGTCGTCGCCACAGGCCGCGAGAAAGGCGGCCACCGCGGTGGTGCTGCCGCCGACCGCGAGGAACCTGCGCCGCGAAACGGGGTCTTTGAGCTGCTCGAGCTCAGCCATTGTTACTTGCCTCCTGGTCGTTTACCTGCCCCCACCTACGGGGGACCGGCGCCGCGTGGATCAAAATCCGGCGATGGCCTCGACGGCAACGGCAGGGGGACGGACCCGTGGCGCCGCGCTGCTGGTCCTCGCCTCGATCGTCTCGGTGCAATGCGGCGCCGCGCTGGCGACGACGCTCTTCGACGAGATCGGCGCCGCGGGCGCCGTCTTCCTGCGGGCCGGATTCGGCGCCCTCGTCCTGCTGGGGCTGACCCGTGGCGCGGTCTTGCGGGTGCGCGAGTGGCCGCACCGCGACGTGATCCTGCTCGGCGTCGCGGTCGCCGCGGTCAACCTCTTCTTCTACGCAGCCCTCGACCGCCTGCCGCTGGGGATCACGGTCACGCTCGAGTTCGTGGGGCCGCTCGGCGTTGCGATCGCCGCCTCGCACCGGCGCCGCGACCTCGTCTGGGCGTTGCTCGCCGCGATCGGCATCGTCCTCCTCTCCGACGGGAGCGGGAGCGAGGGCGTCGACGCCCTCGGCGTCGCCCTGGCCCTGACCGCCGGCGCCTTCTGGGCCGCCTACATCGTCCTCAGCGACCGCGTAGGCGACCTCGCGCCGGGCGCGGGCGGAGCGACGATGGCCGCCGTGATCTCGGCCCTGCTGGTGGCGCCGCTCGGTCTCGCCCAGGGCGGCGGCGAGATCCTCACCCCCACGCACCTGGCGATCGGAGCCGCAATCGGCGTCCTCAGTACCGCGGTCCCCTACGTCTTCGAGATCGAGGCCCTGCGCCGCATCACACGCGCCGTCTTCGGCGTACTGATGAGCCTCGAGCCAGCGGTAGCGGCGGCGATCGGCTTCCTAGCCCTCTCGCAAAACCTAGACGCGCTCGAAGTGCTCGCAATCACCTTCGTGGTAATCGCCTCGGCCGGCGCCCTCCGCTCAGCCGCAGCGCCACCGCGCGACTGAAAGGAGGGGGAGGGTCACCTCCACCAGACACTCAACATCGAGCCATTGGCGAGATGTGTCTGGGGAGGTGACCCTCCCCCTCCCTACGCCGGCGACCCAGCCCGCAAACGCTCGAGCGCCGAAGCGATCCGGCCCACACCTTCGGCGGCACGGTCAGCCGGAACCGGCGCAAAGGAGAGGCGGAGGCTGTTCTCGCCACCGGAGATCATGAAATCGGGGCCGGCGACGAAGGAGACGCCGTCGCCCTTCGCCTCGGCGAGGAGGGCGGCCGTGTCGGTGCCTGCGACGAGGTCGAGCCAGAGGAAGTAGCCGCCGTCGGGGACGACGAATACGGCCTCGGGGATCTGCTCGCGCAGGGCCGCGACCAGCGCGTCGCAGCGGGCCTTCAGCTCGCCTTTGACGAACTCGATGTTGCGGTCGAGCTCGCCGCTGCGGCAGAGCTCGAGAACGATCGACTCGGCCAGCATGTTCGGTGAGATGTAGGTCTCGTTCGCCTTTTTCGCCAGCTTCTTGATCTCGTCTGCCGGGCCGGCCAGGTAGCCCACACGGACTCCGGGGCTGACCGTCTTCGAGAAGGAGGAGGCGTGGACCACTCTGCCCGCCTCGTCCATCGAGAGCATCGTCGGCAGCGGCTCTCCCTCGAAGGGAAGCTCGCGGTAGGGGTCGTCCTCGAAGATCCAGAAATCGTGCTCGGCGGCCAGCGCAACCAGGCGCCGGCGCTTCTCCTCCGAAAGCGTGCAGCCGGCGGGGTTGTGGGCGTTGGGGATGACGTGGGCGAACTCGATCGGCCCCTCGGCCAGCGCCGCTTCCAACTGCGCGACGTCGAGGCCGTCAGCCTCCAGCCGCACCGGCACCAGCTCGACGCCGATCTGCTGCAGGAGCAGCAGGGTGCGGTCGTAGGTCGGCTGCTCGACGACGACGCGGTCGCCGGGGCCGAGCAGATGCTGGAACAGCATCGCCCCGGCCTCCAGCGAGCCGTTGGCGATCATCACCTGCGAGGCGTCGAGGTGCCCGTGCCGCTCGGCGACCCACTGGCAGAGCCCCGGATGGCCGGTTCCGACGCCGTAGGAGAGCGCCGTTTCCCAGTCGGAATCGAGCGCCCGCGCCGCCGCCTCCCGCACCTGCTCGTGGGGGAGGATGTCGGCGCTGGGAGCGCCGCGCGCAAACGAAATCGTGTCACCAGCCATGCGCCACCGACCCTAGCAACGCGCCACCGCCCACGAACCCAGCCCCAAGGCGCAATTTGCCGCCAATCAAATTGGCACTTCGGGGGCGAATCGGAGGCGTGTCTGAGCTTGACCGTCATATATGACGGGAAAAGTCAGACACGCCCAGCGGGAGAGGCGCTTGGAGTCGTTGGCGACTCGGCAGCACGGTGTGATCTCCAATGCCCAGCTCCTTGCACTGGGGTTTGACGAGCAATGGGTTGAGAGACGACTCAGGGAGAAACGGCTAACCGCGCTTCATCGCAACGTTTACGCCGTGGGCCATCGCCGACTCGCGATTCGAGCGCCATGGTGGGGGGCCCTCCTTGCCTACGGGCCCCATGCCGTTCTCAGCCACCAATCAGCCGCGGTCCTCTGGGGGATTCGGCGATCCCGGCGTGGCCCCGTACACGTGACGGCACCACAGGGTCGCCAGGGTCTGCGCCGCAGAACCGGCATCTGGATCCATCGCTGCAAGTTCGGTCCGGAGGACGTGACGACGCAGGACGGCTTTCCGATCACCACCGTTGCCCGCACCCTCCTCGACCTTGCCGAAGTCGCGCCGTACGAGACTCTGAAGGGCGCCGCCGAAGAGGCGGACAGGCTCAAACGGCTCCGCCTGCGCGAGCTGGAGGAGGCCATCGAGCGCGGCCGTGGCCGCCGTGCCCTGAAGCCGATACGACGGCTGCTCGACGAGCTGGTAGCGCCCAATGAGGGGCGCTCGCCGCTGGAGCTCCGCTTCGCAGCCTTCGTGCGTGAGCGCGAACTGCCCGTCCCGGAGCAGAACGCCGACGTACTTGGTCACGAGGTCGACGCGCTCTGGCCTGCCGCCAAGCTCGTCGCCGAGCTCGACAGCTGGGAACACCATGGCCACCGGGCCGCCTTCGAGCGCGACCGCGCCCGCGACCCGAAGCTGCTGGTCGCCAGCTACCGCACGATCCGCGTCACCCATCGCCGGCTCGACCGCGAAGCGGAGAAGCTCGCCGCCGAGATCCGGCAGCTGCTTGCCACGCCGCCGGGCTAAATCCGGCGCTCTAGAGCGAGCGGAGCGTCTCGGCGGCGATCGCCGCCGTCTCGGTCGGGCTTTCGCCGACCCGCACGCCCTTTGCTTCGAGCGCGTCTTTCTTTCCTTGGGCGGTGCCCGAGGAGCCGGAGATGATCGCTCCGGCGTGGCCCATCTGCTTGCCGGGAGGGGCGGTGAAGCCGGCGATGTAGGCGACCACTGGCTTGGAGATATCGGAGGCGATGAACTCGGCCGCCCGCTCCTCGGCGTCGCCGCCGATCTCGCCGACCATCACGATCAGCTCGGTGTCGGAGTCGGCCTCGTAGAGCTCGAGGATGTCGATGAAGTCCGAGCCGACGATCGGGTCGCCGCCGATGCCGACGATCGAGGAGTTGCCGGTCCCGGCCTGTTTCAGCTCGTTGCCGATCTGGTAGGTCAGGGTGCCGCTCTTGGAGACGACGCCGATCGGGCCGGGGTCGAAGAACTGGGCCGGGATGATCCCGACGTTGGCCTTGCCGGGCGAGAGCACGCCGGGGCAGTTGGGGCCGATCAGCCGGACGCCAGCCGCCTTCGCCTTCCAGTACGTGTTCAGCATGTCGAGGACGGGGATGCCCTCGGTGATCGCGATCACCGTCTCGACCCCCGACTCGATCGCCTCGTCGATCGCCGGCGCGGCGAAGCGGGCGGGGACGAAGATCATCGAGGTGTTGGCGCCGGCCTCGGTGACGGCCTCCTTGATCGTGTCGAAGACCGGCGTGCCCTCGACGTCCTGGCCGCCCTTGCCGGGGGTCACCCCGGCGACGAGGTCGGTCCCGTAGGCCTTGTTGCGCAGGCCGTGGAAAGAGCCCTCGCGACCGGTCAGGCCGGAGACGGCGAGCTTCGTGCCCTCGTCGACGATGATGCTCACGAGGCGCTCCCGGCGAGCTCGACGACGCGGCGGGCGGCGTCCAGCATCGTCTTCTCCTGGTGCAGGTTGGACAGGTTCGCCTCGGCGAGGATCTTCAGCCCCTCCTCGGAGTTCGTCCCGTCTAGCCGCACGACCAGCGGCATCCCGAGGTCGATCTGCTGCGAGGCGGTGACGATCCCGTTGGCGATCTCGTCGCAGCGGGTGATGCCGCCGAAGATGTTGAAGAGGATCGCGCTGACCTTCGCGTCGGACTTGATCACTTCCAGCGCGTTGACGATCGCCTCGGCTTTGGAGCCGCCGCCGGCGTCGAGGAAATTGGCCGGCGCGCCGCCCGCCTGGGCGACGACGTCGAGCGTCGACATGCAGAGGCCGGCGCCGTTGGCGAGGATGCCGACGTTGCCGTCGAGTTTCACGTAGGTGAGGCCCTTTTCCTTGGCCATCTGCTCCTGCGGGTCGTCGACGGTGTCGGCGATCTCGGCCAGGTCCTGGTGGCGGAAGAGGGCGTTGCCGTCGATCGTCACCTTCGAGTCCAGGGCGACGACCTCGCGGCCGGCGGTGACGATCAGCGGGTTGACCTCGATCAGCGTCGCGTCCTCCTCGCGCGCCACCTCGGCCAGCTTCACCAGCGCGTCGGCGGCTTCGTCGAGCGCGTCCTCTGCCAGGCCGGCGTCGGCGACGATCGAGCGCGCCGCGGCGGGGTCGAACTCGCGGGTCGGGTCGATGTGGCGTTTGACCAGCGCGTCGGGGTCCTCGGCGGCGACCGCCTCGATGTCCATCCCGCCCTTGGCGGACACCATCGCCAGCAGCTTCTTCTCGCCGCGGTCGAGGATCACCGAGGCGTAGTACTCCTCGGCGATGTCGGAGCCGCCCTCGATCCAGACCTGGTCGACGCGGAACGGCCCCTCGCCGTGGGGGCCGACGATGTCCATGCCGAGGATCGCGTCGGCGTACTCGCCCGCCTCCTCGGCGTTCTGGGCGATCTTGATCCCGCCCGCCTTGCCGCGGCCGCCGATCAGGACCTGGGCCTTGATCGCGCAGGGGTAGCCGATCTTCTCCGCCGCGGCGACGGCGACGTCGACCGTGTCGGCGACCTCGCCACTCGGCACGGCGAGGCCGTGCTTGGCGAACAGCTGCTTTCCCTGGTACTCGAGGAGGTCCATATCTGAGAGCGGCGCTGGGGGCGGCGCGCGCGGCAGACTACCCGAATGCCATAATGCCGCGCTCGCTCATGCCCCTCCCCAGTCTGAAAAACATCAAATGGGTCACCACCGATTGCTACGGGACCCTCATCGACTGGGAAAAAGGCATCGTCGAGGCCTGTAAGAAAGAGGCTTCCAAAGACGGCTTCAGCTTCGAGGAAGGCCCGTTTCTGGAGCGCTTCATGGAAGTGCAGGCAGAGATCATGGCCGGTTCTTACGAGCTCTACGCCGAGGTTCTGCGACGCACGATCGTCAAAGTCGCCGGCGAGATCGGCTGGGAGGTCGAGCCCTCGCGGGCCCAGTTCCTGCCCAACAGCGTCGCCTACTGGCTGCCGTTCCGCGAGGCCAACGCGGCGATGGACCGGCTCGGCAAGAAGTACGAGATCGGGATCGTCACCAACACCGACGACAAACTGCTGGGGATCAGCCGCCGCCACCTGCGGACCGAACTCGACCTCGTCGTCACCGCCCAGCAGGTGCGCAGCTACAAGCCCGATCCCGTCCACTTCAAAGAGTGCGCGCGGCGGATCGGTGGCAAGAAAGGCTGGCTCCACATCGGCTGCGACTACGCAACCGACATCGCACCGGTGCTGAAAATGAACGTGCCGGTGATCTGGGTCAACCGCCACGGCGAGAAACTGGAAGGGCGCAAAGCCCCCAGCGCGACGGTGAAAAACTTTCGCGAAGCAGTGAAAAAGCTCGGCGCGTCCTGAGCGTCTTCTAGCTTTCAGGCCGCAACTCAGGCGTGAGACGCCGGTTTCTGGGGTACTCGAGCCTCTCGATTCGCTGATGCAGATGCACGTTCGACAAACCAGCTCGTCGCTTGCCCGTGCCCGGGGGAGGTTCGCTGCCGCGCTCGGCCTCTGCCTGCTGCTGGGCTGCCTGGTCGTCTCCGGCCTCCAGACCGCCAACGCGGCGCAGTCCTCGGCGCTCCAGAAGCCGAGCTTCGTCGTCATCCAGGTCGACGACGCGACTCTCGACCAGATCTACGACAGCCTCAACGTCGGCGGCGTCGAAGTGCAGGCGATGCCCTACACGCTCTCGCTGATCGCCAACCGCGGCATCACCTTCAACCGCTACTACGTCCCCTACCCCCTCTGCTGCCCGTCGCGGGTCAGCCTCCTGACCGGCCGCTACTCGCACAACAACAACGTTCGCGGCAACGTGCCGCCCAACGGCGGCTTCACGGGGTTCAAGGCGCGGCAGGCCTACAGCCACAACCTCGCCACCTGGCTGCAGGGCGCGGGCTACCGGACGATCCACATCGGCAAGTTCCTCAACGGCTACGGCGACGAACCGTTCGACGAAGGCAAAGACGTGCCGCCTGGATGGAACGCCTGGCACTCGGTCCTCAAGGCCGACACCAACCACTATTTCTACGGCTACACGCTGAACAACAACGGCGCGCTCGAAGGCCCCTACGGCGACCCCGGCAGCTGGGAAACGCGCGAATACGGCGAACGCGACGACTTCGGCTGCCCGGCGGCGCCGCTGAACGGGAAACCCTGCCTCTACGCAACCGACAAGTTCAACTCCCTCGCCTGGGAAGAGCTGAATGCGACCTCCCCCGAACAGCCCTTCTACCTGCAGATGGACTACACCGCCCCGCACGGCGATTTCCGCCGGCCGGCCGGGCCGGAGCCGGCGACGCGCCACTACAACACCTTCGCCGGCGCCCCCTACCCGCACAGCCGCTCGGAGGGGTTCAACGAGGGCAACGTCAACGACAAGCCGCGCTTCATCCGCGAAGCGCCCTACCTCTCGCTGAACGAGATCCACACCTACCGCGTCTACTACCAGAAGGCGTTGGAGTCGCTGCGCTCGGTGGACGAAGGCGTGAAACTGATCGTCGACACGCTCGGCGGCCTCCAGCGGCTGCGCAACACCTACATCGTCTTCACCTCCGACAACGGCTTCTTCTACGGCGAGCACCGGCTGACCGGCGGCAAGTTCATCGCCTACGAGCCGGCCACCCACCTGCCGCTGATGATCCGCGGGCCGGGGATCAAACCCGGCACCTCGACCGGCGAGCTGGCAGCCAACGTCGACATCGCGCCGACGATCCTCGAGCTGGCGGGCGTCGAAGCCGACAAATCGATCGACGGCCGCTCCCTGGTCCCCTACACGCGCGATCCGGCGCTGCGCTCGCGGCGGCCGATCCTCTTCGAGTCCTTCGTCGAGACGGCGGACGTCGAAGCCAACGGCGAAGCGACCGCCCAGAGCGCCCGCCGCAGCACCGGCGGCGATGCCAGCGCCTCGATCGTGGCGCCGCCGAAGGACTACCTCGGGATCCGCCTCGGCCCCTACAAGTACATCGAGTGGCCGAGCGGCGAGAAAGAGCTCTACGACATCACCAAGGACCCCTACGAGCTCAACAACGTCGTCCGCGTCACCAACCTCTCGCCGATCCGCGCCTTCCTCCACGCCCAGCTGGTCCGGCTCGAGGGCTGCGTCGGTCGCGCCTGCCAGGAAGTCGCGCCGAAATTCCCGCTGACGAGGGAGCAACAGCGCAAGGTCGACAAGCAGCGGCGCGAAGAAGAACGGCAGAAGGAACGGGAACGCGAAGAAAAACGACACCACAAACGCCGGGGCTGAAGTTCAGAGGCGTTTGTGAGGGGGGAGGGGGAGGACCCCTTCTCTCAACTTGCTCGGGTGGTTCCGCAATAGTCGTCCGCGAAGCGCTCGACCGAGAAGTACAAGCCGTTCAGGGGTCCTCCCCCTCCCCCGCAAGCGTTTGAGTGGTTCAGTCCTGGCGTTCTCAGCTGGGACAGTTGCGGGTCCGAGGTTTTCCTCGCTCTGGCGAGGCGAAGTTCGGAAGGGCTGCTACTTGATGACGGCGAGGGTGTCGCCGGCGCCGACCGCAGCGCCCTCGGCGATGGGGAGATCTTCTACTTTGCCGCTACGGTGGGCGGTGATCTCGTTCTCCATCTTCATCGCCTCGATCACGCAGATCAGGTCACCCTCGTTGACATCGGCGCCCTGCTCGACGGCGACCTTGAAGATAGTGCCCTGCAGCGGGGCGATCAGGGCCTCGCTGGAGGCGCCTCCTCCGGCGCCTGCCTTGCGCTCGCGCTTCGGCGGTTTCTTACCGCCGGCCGCCGGGGTGGCGACACCGGCCGCGGGGGCCTCGCCGATCACCTTGACGTCGAAGAGCTTGCCGGAGACCTCGACCTTGTAGTCGCGGCTGACGACCTCGCCGCCGTCCTCGGAGGGCTCGGGCGGCTTGGCGTCGGCGGGCGCCGTCGACTTCAGCCACTCGGTGTCCTCCATCAGGTCGCGGCAGGTCTCCCCCTTGGCCCACTGCTCGGTGGCGAGGATCGCTTCGTGGAAGGGGATCAGGGTGGTGAGGCCGCCGGAGTCATATTCGCCGAGCGCCCGCAGCATGCGCCGGGTCGCCTTCTCGCGGTCGACGTCCCAGACGATCAGCTTGGCCACCATCGGGTCGTACATCGGCGTCACCTCGGAGCCGCCCTCGACGCCGGAATCGACGCGGACGCCGGGGCCGGAGGGCTCGCGGTAGGAGTCGCCGATCGGCCCCGGGGCGGGGGCGAATATCTTGTGCGCCGCCTCGGCGTTGATCCGGCACTCGATCGACCAGCCGTTCAGCCGCACGTCCTCCTGCGCGATCGAGAGCGCCTCGCCGGCGGCGACCAGGATCTGCTCGCGGACGATGTCGATGCCGGTGACCATCTCGGTCACGCAGTGCTCGACCTGGACGCGGGTGTTCATCTCGAGGAAGAAGTACTCGTCGCCGACCTGCATACCCTCGATCGTGCCGGCGCCGCGGTAGCCGACGGCGGCGGCCGCGTCGGTGGCGATCTTGCCGATCCGCGCGCGCATCTCCTCGTCGACGTGCGGCCCGGGGGCCTCCTCGATCACCTTCTGGTGGCGGCGCTGAATCGAGCAGTCGCGCTCGCCGAGGTGGATCACGTTGCCGTGCGAGTCGGCCAGCACCTGGACCTCGACGTGGCGCGGGTCCTCCAGGTAGCGCTCGATGTAGACCCGGTCGTCGGAGAAGAACTTCTCGCCTTCGCGGGCCGAGCCCTCGAAGGCCTCCTGCAGGTCGTCGGCGCTCATCGCCACGCGGAAGCCCTTGCCGCCGCCGCCACCGGCGGCCTTGCAGGCGACCGGGTAGCCGGCTTCCTCGGCCTGCTTCCTGGCGGCCTCGAGATCGGGGGCGACCTCGGTCGAGCCGGGGACGATCGGCACCCCGGCCTTCTCCATGATCTCCCGCGCCTGGGTCTTCGAGCCCATCGCTTCGATCGCCTCCGGCGGCGGCCCGATCCAGGTGATCCCGGCCTCGGCGCAGGCGCGCGCCATCTCGGCGTTCTCGGCGAGGAAGCCGTAGCCGGGATGGATCCCTTCGGCGCCGGCCTCCTCGGCGGTCTCGATGATCTTGGCGATGTTCAGGTAGCTCTCGGCCGGGACCGCGGGACCGATCAGAAATGCCTCGTCGGCCTCGCGCACGTGGGGGGCGTCGCGGTCGATCTCCGAGTAGACGGCGACCGATGCGATGCCCATCTCCTTCAGCGTGCGGGCGACGCGGATGGCTATCTCGCCGCGGTTGGCTATCAGGACCTTCTGGAACACGGCGGCGCAGTCTATTTATTCGGGCGGTGGCGGGGGTCGTGTCCCCTTCTCCCGACACATCTCGCCTATGGCTCGATGTTGAGTGTCTGGAGAAGGGGACACGACCCCCGATTCGGGCCGTAGTTAGGGTGCGCCGGATGCTTATTGAGCTTCAGAGCCATTCGACGGTCTCGGATGGGCAGCTCGAGCCGTCCGAGGTGGTGGCTGAAGCTGCGAAGGCTGGGGTTACGACGCTGGCCCTCACGGACCACGACGCGATCGCGGGTGTGGTCGAGGCCGAGGAAGCTGCTCAGCGGCTGGGGATCGAGCTGGTGCCGGCGATCGAGATGTCGTGCGTCCACAAGTACGCCGAAGACCTCCACATCTGCGGCTACTGGGTCGACGTGCGGCGAATCGCCGCCGCCTGCGAGCGGGCTCAGCACGAGCGGGTGACGCGAGCCGGGGAGATCGTCGCGAAGCTGCGGGAGCACGGCTTCGACCTGCACCTCGAGGACGCCGTCAGGGAAGCCGGCGACGCGCTCTCGATCGGCCGCCCCCACATCGCCCGCGCCGCCGGCGCGACCGGCGACCTCGGGCCGTTCTTCGAGGAGTACCTGGTGCCCGGCGCCAAGGCCTTCGTCTCCCGTCGCTGGCCGACCGCAGAGCAGGCGATCCAGCTGATCCGGGACGCGGGCGGCATCGCCGTCATCGCCCACCCCTACTGGGACATCTCCGAGCCCGACGAGGTCGACGACCTGATCCGCTCGCTGAAGGCCGACGGCGTCGAGACCTACTACCCCACCCACTCCAAGCAGCAGACCGAACACCTGCTCGAGCTCTGCGGCGAGCTCGACCTCGTCCCCACCGCCAGCTCCGACTACCACGGCCCCACCCACAAAACCTTCGCCGAGTTCGGCGCCTACGACACCTACGGCTTGGGCGAGCCACAGGTGCCGCCTAAGCCGTAGCTTCGCCCCCGCGCTCTTCGGCGACCCTCAGCCGCAGGCACACCCAGTCGACGAGCTCCGCCCTGCTGATCGTCCCGGCCTCCAGGGCCGCAATCATCCTGTCGATCGCGACCTCCTGCGGCCTCGGAGGAAGCACGGCTTCTGGCGCGCCGAGATCGCCCTCGGAGATCATCAGCAGATCCCCCACTAGAGTCACTTCAATCGACATCGTCACGAAAGGTTAGCGCATTCGTGCCGTAACAGAGTCGTCTTTATGAAGTCTCATACAGCTTTGTGACTTCTCATTTACCGCCATATGTTAGTGTATTTATGCAGTAACATCGCGCGCACCGATGCCTACCAAGGTGACGACCCTGCGACTTCCCGACTACATGGCAGCGGAACTTGCCGCCGTCGCCAGGACCGACGACATGCCGGTCTCAGAAGCGGTGCGCGAAGCGATCGAAAAACACATCGCAGAACGCCGCGCCGACGAGGACTTCCAAAAGCGCCTGAAAAAGCTGCTCGAAGAGGACCAAGAGGTCCTCAAGCGCCTAGCTGAATAAAAGAGGGGCGGGGAGTCCTCCTCCAGACACATCTCGCCAATGGCTCGATGTTGAGTGTCTGGAGGAGGACTCCCCGCCCCTCGTGACGCTGGTGCGCAGAACTAAGCGGCGGCAGTCTCCTTGGCCGGGATGAACCCGCGCTGCTCGAGGTAGGCCAGCAGCTTCTCGGCCGACTCCTCGGGGGTCTCGCTCTCGGTGTGGCAGACGAACTCCGGGTTCTCGGGAGCCTCGTAGGGGTCCGAGACGCCGGTGAATTCTTTGATCTCGCCGGAGAAGGCTTTCGCGTAGAGGCCCTTGACGTCGCGCTCGGCGCAGGTGTCGACCGAAGCCTCGACGTAGACCTCGACGAAGCGGTCGCCCATCAGCTGGCGGGCCTCGTTGCGGATCTCCGCGTAGGGGGAGATCGCCGCGGTGATCACCGGCACGCCGTTGCGGCTGAGCAGGTCGGCGACGAAGGCGATGCGGCGGATGTTGGTGTCGCGGTCCTCCTTCGAGAAGCCGAGGCCCTTGGAGAGGTTTTCGCGGACGACGTCGCCGTCGAGGATCTCCAGCTTCGATCCGCGCTCGCGCAGGTGTCCCTCGAGCACTCGGGAAATCGTCGTCTTGCCGGCTCCGGAGAGCCCGGTGAACCAGAGGGTGAAGCCCTTCTCACCAGCCATACGTCGTCAGTCCTCCTTGTAAGCGTCGATCAGGATGTCGGCAACCTCGTCGCGCGAGAACTCGTGCGGCGGCCGTTCGCCGTTGCCGAGCATCTCCCGGACCTTGGTCCCGGAGAGGAACAGATGCGCGTCTTGGTCGTGGGGGCAGGTCTTGTTCGAGGCCAGGCCCTCGCACTCGTTGCACCAGAAGGTGTGCTCGAACATCAGCGGCTCGATCCCGAGCTCGTCGATGTCGATCGTGTCGAAGATCTTCTGGGCGTCGTAGGTGCCGTAGTAATCACCGGCGCCCGCGTGGTCGCGGCCGACGATGAAGTGCGTGGCGCCGTAGTTGCGGCGGACGATCGCGTGGAGGACTGCCTCGCGCGGGCCGGCGTAGTGCATCTTCGCCGGCTTGACGCCGAGCACGACCCGGTCGTCGGGGTAGTAGTTCTCCATCAGCACCTCGTAGCAGCGCATCCGCACGTCGGCGGGGATGTCGCCGGCCTTGGTCTTGCCGATCAGCGGGTGGATGAAGAGCCCGTCGCAGGTCTCCAGCGCAGCCTTGGTCAGGTACTCGTGGGCGCGGTGGATCGGGTTGCGAGTCTGGAAGGCGACGATCTTCTTCCAGCCACGCGCCTCGAAGTCGGCTTTGTGCTCGGCCGGCGTCTTGTAGCGGCGCATGAAGGCCTCGTCGTGGTCGGGCAGCGCGTCGACCTCGATCGGGCCG